>ERZ808044.82-NODE-82-length-135363-cov-8.477633_pt1 | contig 135363 bp, 143 predicted proteins | sample MGYA00380195_ERZ808044 | MGnify/ENA primary metagenome ERZ808044 (study PRJEB31490, sample SAMN06133423) | mouse gut metagenome | isolation source: Z7_2 | host: mice | place: China: Chengdu | collected 2015-05 ...
ACGGCGTGGAGTTCAAAGAGCTGAACGCTGAGGCCATGGACGTGCCGGAGAAGCTGATCGAGCTCGGCCTCTACCCTTCGCCCGGATATGAGGGCACGGACTACTTCTGGCTGGACACTGACGGCGAAAGGATCGTGTTCCGCGGGGGCCCCTGGCACTACGGTGCGCCCGCTGGTGTGTTCTCCTTCGGCGGCTACTACTCCCGCGCGCTTGTCAGCACGTACGTGGGCTTCCGCTCCGCTTTAGTTCGATACTCTGGAGACTCTGGCGATCTGGACAATCTGGACAGCAAGGAGCAGCCCGAAGCGGCCGAGCCTGCCGAGACACTCTCCGGCCTCGTCCGTCTCGTTCTGGCCCACCAGCTCGCGAAGTTATACAAAGCGGCAGGCGGCGCGGATCCTGACAGCTTTTTGCGCAAAGCATACGACGCAGACGACAAAGAGATCCAGAAGGCCGCAGCTCTCGCTTTTCCTCTGTCTCAGGTGAACACGGCCGTGGAGCTTTACCGGAACGTGAGCCAGCAGCTCAAAATCGCCAACACCCTGACGCTGACGATCGGAAAGGAGGCAGCCGACCATGAATAACCTCCGGGAAGTATTTCAGAAATACGCGGCCGTCGTGTTCTTCGACACAGAGACAACCGGCCTCGACGCCAAGACCTGCCAGATCATTGAGCTGGCGGCAATCAGGATCGAGCAGACCGGCCGGGGCACCCTGCGCATGGCTGCAAACCTCGACGAGTTCATAAGGCTGCCGGAGGGCGAGAAGCTCCCGGAGCAGATCACGAAGCTGACCGGGATCACTGACGAAATGCTGGAGCGGCAAGGGCTCGACGAGGCCGACGTGGCGCACGACTTCGAGGCGCTGCTCGACGACACGGCCGGGCCGGTGCTTCTGGTGGCCCACAATGCACAGTTTGATCTTTTGTTCACCCGCGAAATGCTCTGGAAACATGCCGGAAACGGCGAGGAACTCTTTGAGGCTGCCGACTACCTCGACACCCTGACCGTGTACAAAGACCGGAGGGCCTACCCTCACAAGCTGGCGAACGCGATCACGGCCTACAAGCTGGAGGACAAGGTGCAGAACTCGCACCGGGCACTCGACGACGTGGCGGCACTGTTTGAGGTATGCAAGGCCATGGACGACGAGCGGGCCGATCTTCTGGAGTATGTGAACATCTTCGGCTATAACCCGAAATATGGAGTCGGTGGGCCCCGGATCGACGGCGTGACCTACTGGCCGCAGCGTTTCAACAAGTTTATGCAATCGCCGAGCTACACGCTCCCGGCGCTGGCGAAAGGAGGGCGCGACCATGGATAAAAAGCGCGGGGGGGGGTACAAATGACCGGCACCACCCTGACACAAGAGCAGCGCGAGTTCGCGGCTGAAAACCACGAGATCGTCCTCTCATACCTCCGGGGCAAAAGGCTGGACGCTTCGGAGTGGTACGACGTGGCCGTGTTCGGCTACCTGCGGGCCGTGAGGAAATACACCGAGCGCCCGGAGCTCCAGATCTACGCCTTCTCTACCATAGCGGGCAGATCCATGGACACCGAGATCTCGAACGAAAGAAAGAAACAACACCGGAGGATCCAGCCCCTCAGCCTCGACGCCCCTCTCACAGAGGACGGGCTCACCTTATACGACACAATCAGCACGCCAGACTTCACGGAGAACAAGGAGGAAATGAGCGCCGCGTGCGCTTCTCTCCTTCCCCTGCTGGAAATGCTCACAGAGCACCAGCTGGAGGCCCTCACGCTGAAATCAAACGGCTACACCCGGAGCCAGATCGGCGACGCTCTGAGGATCACCGCAAGGGCGGCAGACTCAGCGATCGCTCGCGGCAGGTACAAGCTGAGGCAGGCCGAGGCTGAACTAAGAATACTGGAGGCAACGACATGATACTGAAAACAAAAAACGGAGCGGCCCCGACGCAACCGAGAAACCGCTCCGCGGGCTATCGCAAGAGACGCAAACAGCCCACGCCTATTTTACACCGCTTCGTCCAATTTTTCAAGCGGCGAAGCTGGCCGCAGGCGCTCGCGCTGGCACTGGTGGCTCTGTTCGTTTTCTTCCTGCTGCACTGGCTGATCGTCACGTTGAGCGGCACAAGTGAAACGGTGGCAAGCATACCAGAGACGCCGACGCCAACACCAGCCAGCAAGACACCAGAGGCCCGCACGTTCATATTCACGGACGGCGAAGGGCACCCGGTAGACTGGGAGCGCCTGACAGACGCATGGGCGGCAGAGGCAGGCTACGAAAAGCGCTACACCCTGACAGACGCCGAGAGACTGGAGATCGCTCAGGTGATAACCGCAGAGGCAGAGGGCGAGCCCTTCGCTGGCAAGGTGGCCGTGGCCCAGTGCATACTCCAAGTGTGCGAGGACGAAGGGATCCGGCCGCCGGAGGCTCTGGAGCGGTACAAGTACAGCACCAGACGCCCAGAGCCAACAGACGAAGCTCTGGAGGCCGTGGAGGCCGTGTTTGACTTCGGACACGTCGCCACCAGCGAGCCGATCCGCTACTTCTACGCGCCGGATCTCGTGGAGAGCAACTGGCACGAGTCGCAGGTGTACGTTATGACGATAAACAACCACAAATTTTTCAAGGAGGCAGAACAGTGAGCGAAGAAACCAAAAAGAACCCGATCCAGCTCGTGACCGAGCTTCTCGCAGAAATGACCGCCCGCGTCGTGGAAGCTGAACAGCAGCGCGACGAGGCGCAAAAGAGCTCAGACGAGTGGTACGCATACTACCAGAAAAAGACCGAGGAACTCAAAGAGCTGGAGGCCAAGCTGGCCGTAGAAACCGAAGAACACCAGAAAACCCGGCAGCAGCTCCGGGAAGCATTAAACAATCAGGAAGGAGATCAGGATCATGGGGAAAGCAATTAAGGCAGCGAAGGAGATCGCGACAAAATACGAGGCAGCCGTTCAGGAACTCAGGGATAAGGCCGGGGACAAGGCCGACGATCTGCTCGCCGAGGCCGAGAAGCTGGCAGCAAGCAGCACCATGACGCAGACGGAGGCTGTATATGCCATTATTCAGAAAATGACCGAGGAAAACGCGCAGGCCATAGGAGGCGTGAGCAGCTCCGAAGCTGCGGAGGCACTGGCCCAGCTGGGAAAGCCCGAAGCTCCGGTTCCTTCTGTTACGCTGGAGGATCTGGAGGGAATGGACGACGCTCTCTGGACTCAGGAAGAAACCGAAGGCCCGCGCCCGGCGTGGAGGATCACCGACGACGGCTGCGCAGACTGGGCCTGCCGGAAAATCGCAGAGGAAAAGGCAGAGCTTGACCGGATCCGGGAACTGGCAGAGGCCCAGATCCAGAAGATCGAGGAAAAGCTGGCCGCTGCTGAGCGCCGCTACGAAAACGGCACCCGTTTTCTCACCGGGAAGCTCGCGGAATACTTCGAGACGGTGCCGCACAAGGCCACAAAGACCAAAGAGAGCTACCGGCTGCTGTCTGGAACGCTCACCCGGAAATTCGGTGGCAGCCAAATGAAGCAGGACGACGCTCAGCTCGTCCAGTATCTCAAAGACTCCGGGCAGCTGGAGTTCATCAAAACCGAGGAAAAACCGAAGTGGGGAGACTTCAAAAAGCGGCTTGAAATCATAGGCGGCAGCGTCGTGGACAAGGAAACCGGCGAGATCGTCGAGGCCGTGCAGATTATTGAGAAGCCGGACACCTTCTCGGTGGACGTGTAAGGAGGTAGACATGGCAGGAAGTACGAAGGCTGCTGCAGCAGCGCAGCCAAAAACCACCGAAGCACCGCCGCGGGAGTCCATGAGCCTGCAAGAGAAGTTTGTCAAGCTCCGGGAGGCCGTGCCTGCTATCACGCAGCGCCAGCACTCCGAGGGCGTCAAGTACAAGTTCGCGAAGATCTTCGACGTGTACGAGCTTCTCACACCGGCTATGAACCAGTACGGCGTCAACTTCGACATAGTGGCCGAGCAGGCCACCAGACACACCGAAAACGGCGATCCAATGTATTTCACCAGTTTTCAGCAGAACACCCAGAGAGGGAGCCGGATCGTGTGGGTGTATGAGGCAGACCTGACGATCCGCTGGACGAACGCGGACAAACCGGACGACATTCTGGAGGTAACGCTGCACGCTCTGGGAACCAATGACGGCGGCCCGGACAAGGCCAAGGGCTCCGCGTGGACGTACTGCCTCAAATACTACCTTTTCGAGAAATTCGGAATAGATCAGGGCGACGACGATCCCGACATGAGCGACCACGCGAGCGAAGGGACGCCACCGGCCCAAAATCGCCCCACAGCGCCTCAAAATGGCGCAGGGGGTAGAAATACACAGCCAAGCGGCCAAACGGCCCAGAACGGGCGCACAAGCGCTCAGAGGCCACTCTCAGACGCTCAGCTCTCCCGTATGTATCGCAAGGGAGAGGACGCAGGGATCACTCAGGCGCAGATCAACGAGCGGATCGCCAAGAGCTACGGACAGCAAGATCCGCACAATATGACGCGGGCCCAGTATGACGAAATCTGCAATTTACTGGACGCCGAAGTGAAGAAACAGCAAGGAGGAAACGCGAATGTATAACCATGTGGGACTTCTGGGCCGTCTGGCTCAGGAACCGGAACTCAGATACACCCAGAACGGCGTCCCGGTGGCGAGCTTCGACCTCGCCGTGCAGGTGCCGAGCAAAGACAAGAACACCCCGCCCGACTATATCCCGATTGTGTGCTGGCAAGAGCAGGCCGAGTTTGTAAGCCGGTATCTCACCAAGGGCCGCCAGATCGTTGTCGAGGGACGCCTCAGCACCCGGAAATATACCGGCAGCGACAACAAAAACCATAAAGTCGTAGAAGTCAAAGCCTCCCGGATCTGCTTCGCAGACAGCGGGCAAGGAGGCGGCGGGGACTATGGCTCTAATATTTCATAACACCGGGCAACCGGAAAAAGACCGCCGGACGACCGCCGGACAGACCGGAGGGCGACCAAAAAGAAACCGAGAAACAACCACGAAAGGAGGTGCGCACGGTGGCATGGATCCAAGTACACCAACAACTCAAAGATCACCGAAAGCTGCTGGCGGCGGCTGACGAGCTGGAGATCGAACCGGCTCACATGCTCGGCCTGCTGATCTCTTTCTGGCTCTGGGCTCTGGACAATGCACCGAGCGGATCCCTCCAAGGTATCAGCACCCGCATGATCGCGCGGGCGGCCCAGTGGAGCGGATCCCCGGACGACTTCGTGCAGGCCATGGCGCACGCCGGGCTTCTGGACGAGGAACAAGACGGATCCCTGACTCTGCACGACTGGTACGAGTACACCGGGAAGCTGATCGACCAAAGAGAGGCCGAAAAGAACCGCTCCAGACGCCGCCGGGCTGCTGCTGCCGCTTCGCAATCGGACGACCGCCGGACGACCGCCGGACAGACCGGAGGACAACCGCCGGACGACCAGAAAAAGACCGGAGGCAGAGTAGACCAGACTATACAAGACCAGAGTACACCAGATAAGACTACACAAGAGGGGGATCTCCCCCCTAACCCCCCGGAGCCGAAGCAGGACGCGCAAGAGCGACGGTTTTCTGAGTTCTGGCAGCAATACCCGAAGAAAGTCGGAAAAAAGGCGGCCCTCACCTCATGGAAACGAGTCAAGCCTGACGCCGAGTTATTCGAGCGGATCATGCAGGCGGTGGCCCTTGCCAAAGCCTCAGACCAATGGAGGCGAGAAGGTGGGCGCTTTATACCAAACCCGGCGACATGGCTCAATCAGGGACGCTGGGACGACGAACTGCCGCAAGGCGGGGCATATCAGCAGAAACCGAGAGGCAAGCCTTCCACCATGGACGTGCTCGCCGGTATCATAGCAGACGAGGAAGGGGGCGGCGTATTTGACTAAGGCAGACGCGGCAAAGCTGGTGGCGATCGTCGTCACCGCCTACCCCAATTATGACAAATTCAGGGACGAGGCAGCCGTCACCGCCACAGTGAACCTCTGGGCCACAATATTTCAAGCAGACGACGGCAGGATCGTGGCGCTGGCGCTCAACAAGCACATAGCGACAAGCAAGTGGCCGCCGAGCGTGGCAGAGATCCGGGAGCTCATGCTGGAGATCCAGCACCCGGAACTCATACCGCCGGAGCAGGCGTGGCTCGCCGTTAGCGATCTTCTCTATACTTCCGGGGAGTACAACCACGGCGACCTATACCACCAACTGCCGCCGCTGGTGGCCCGTTCAGTCGAGGCGATCGGCTGGGGAAACCTCTACGAAATGCACCGGAGCTACTGCCGGGGAGGCAAGCCGGGCATGGATCGGGTGGCCTTCATGGATATATACAAGCAAATGTACGAGCGGGAGAAGCAACGGGCCATGACTCCGCAGAACCTCACCGCCCAGATCGACGCTGTGGCCGCAGCTCTACCGGATAAAGGGCAGCACCTACTCGCTGACCGGGAGCAGGATCGCAGGGACAAGGAAGAACAATACCGGCGGCTTGAAATCGGCTGGAGAGATCAGCAGCGGCAAGCTCTGGAGGCGGCCGTCAAGGAACGCACGCAGCTGGAGCTCAGGGAGTGGCAGGAAAACGAAAGAAAGGAGGCCGAGACGTGACAACCGGCGAAAAAATAAAACAGATCAGGATCAGCAAGAGGCTGACGCAATCAGAACTGGGGAAGCGCTGCGGAATGGCAGACTCCCAGATCGGCGTATATGAGCGTGGGGGAAGCAAACCAAGAGAGGCGACACTCGCCCGGATCGCTGAGGCGCTCGACGTAGATCTGGCCGCATTGAAACAGTAACAGAAAGGAGCAACACCATGAGAACACGGTTTATTTATATCTGCTCCCCGTGCCGGGGAGACATGGAAAGGAACATCACCAAGGCGCAGGGCTACTGCCGGGAGGCCGTCGAGCTTTTCCCGGACGTGGTGCCGATCGCGCCGCACGTCTATTGTACGCAATTCATGGACGACACCAACCCGAAGGAGCGGGCCCTCGGCATGGAGCTGGGGATCTCGCTGCTGAGCATGTGCTCGGAGATCTGGGTGTACGGTATCGACAATCCGAGCGAGGGCATGAAGGCCGAGATCGAATACGCGAAGGAGCACGGGATCCTCGTCCGGGACGCCGTGGAAGTCTACCAGCACACCGGCGAGAAACTGCCGGACGCTGAGCTGGGCGACGCGCTGATCGTCCTCCCCTCTCACGTCGGCAGCCTGAACGGGATCGCGGCCGTGGAGTCCACCACCGTGAGGATCTCCGGCGAGGCCGTCATGGAGCTGGCGAACGAGCTCAGGAAGCACCGCGGCCATGACATAACGCTGGAAGCAGATCAGGGGGCGACTAAATGAGCTGGGACACGGTGCCGGGGAAAAATCGCGAGGGCTACCCGGATCCGACAGCTACGACCGCTCTCTCAAACGTCCAGCGCAGCCAGCGCGGGCTCCAGAGCAAGCGAGCCGGGGAACACTTCGAGAACCTGCTCGCCGCGAGTCTGGGCTGGTATCGCGACAAGGGCGTGGCCTTCGTCGAAAAGACGCCGGAGCCTATGCGCCCGTTAAGACCACCCAACCGGCAGGGCCAGTTCCTCGCCTGCTACATCAAGGCCGGGCAGCCAGATTTTAAGGGGACACTGACCGGCGGCCGGGCCGTGGTATTTGAGGCCAAGCACACCGACAGCGACCGGATCGAGTACGGGCGACTGACTCAGGAGCAGATCGACAGCCTGACAGAGCACCACCGCCTCGGCGCTGCCGCCTTCATCATGGTGAGTTTTGGCCTGCAAGACTTCTACCGGGTGCCGTGGGAAGTATGGCGGGATATGAAAAGCATATACGGCCGTAAACACATAAAGCAGCCGGAGCTCGAACCATACCGCGTGCAATATATCGCCGGAGTGCTCAAACTGCTGGAGGGCATAGAACTGGACTACAACACAGAAACGGAGGGCAAGGCGTGACACTACCGATCGGGGAATATTTGAGACAGTGGATCGAGCTCAGCACGACAGAGGGGCAAAGAGGCAGGCGTCCGCTACTGCTGCCGCTGGGCCGTAAAAGCTGCCCGTGCTGCAACGGGCTGGCGCTTTTCGGACAGCACCGAGGGCAAGCGGTATGTGAGCCGCTGAACACCAGCCTCCACGCAAGCGAGGCGGGCCGAGATATTCACACATTCATGGACAAGAAAGTCACCGAAAGCATGTGCAAGGCCGGAGGCGACGGCTGCCCGATCCGCGAGGCAGGAAGAAACGCAAGACCAAAGAAAGGAGAAAATGACGCATGAATGAGGCATTATTAAGCAGCAAGAACCTGAGCTGGTGTACACCGGCCGACTTTTTCGCAGAGCTGGATCGGGAGTTCCATTTTGACCTCGATCCGGCCGCGACCGATAAAAGCGCCAAGTGCGCGAGATACTTCACACCGGCCGACGACGGCCTAAAAATGGACTGGGGGGGGAGTCGCGTGTTCTGCAATCCTCCGTATGGCCGCCAGATCGGCGAATGGGTACAGAAAGGCTACGAGGAAAGCCAGAAACCGGGCACGCTCGTGGTTATGCTCATACCTTCGAGGACGGACACCTCATATTTTCACGACTACATACTGCACGGGAAGGCCGACGAGATCCGGTTCCTGCGGGGGCGGCTCAAATTCACGGACGAGGACGGAAACGCCAAGGACGCGGCACCCTTCCCCTCTGCTGTCATTGTGTGGCGTAGCCCGGACATGGCTCAGAGCGTCAAGGACATGGTGCTGGAGCTGATCCGGGGCGAGGCTATGACGGCGAACGAGATCGCGGCCGTTCTGGCTGGCAGAGGCGTGAAGGTAAGCCGCAGCGACGTGGGCCCGATCCTCACCAAAGCGCAGGCAGCAGGAAAAGCAACGAACGCCGGAAAGCGGGCGTGCAGCGTGACGGGGCGCTCCGCTATCGTCTGGAAGGCAGAAAGCGAGGGATAAATGAAAGCAATCACCGTATGGCAGCCATGGGCCGGATCTCTGGCTGCCGGTATCAAGGAAAACGAGACACGCGGCTGGCCTACAAAATACCGCGGGCCGATCGCGATCCATGCGGCCATGAAGGCGATCCAGCACACATGGAGCGACCTTTACATGAACGACGAAGCGCGGGAGGTAATATGCAGACGGCTGGATCTGCCGGAGATAATCAACGGCCCGGCGACCTTCCCTATGGGCTGCATACTTGCCACCGCTGAGCTTGTGGACTGTATCAGGATCACGTCGGAGTTCGTCGCTACGCTCTCTGCTGACGAGCTGGCCCTCGGTGACTACACTCTGGGGCGGTATGCGTGGAAGCTGGCAAACGTCCAAAAGCTGCCGGAGCCGATACCGGCAAAGGGCAGGCAGGGGCTCTGGAACTGGGAGGCGTGCCTGCTGCTGAGGCATAAAGGCCGTGACAGCTGGGATCGTCCGGTTTATGAGGACGAAACCGGGAAACTCTGGAAAGACGTTGAGCCAAGAGCCGACGACGGGCCAAAGTTATGCAGCGCTCTGTATAATGCCTTCGACGGGGAACCGGACACGCCGCTGGAGGTTATGGAGAGATACAAGGACAAGGCGATCATATTCATACCGAAGCGCGACACATGGACATGGTAAGGAGGCGAGCACATGGGAACAAGCACATGTAAGAGCTGCGGGAAGCCGATCCTCTGGATCCGCACCCGCTCCGGCCGTTCAATGCCGTGCGACACTCGGCCGGTAAACTACCGCGTAAAGCCCGGAGGCAGCACAAAGCTGGTAACGCCTGCCGGGGACGTGATAAGCTGCGAAACAGTGGACGATCCGGCAGAGGCTCAGGGCTGGGGCTATACGCCGCACTGGAGCACCTGCAACGCGCCGGACTCGTTCAGAAAGAGGTAATCATGGCAAAGAACAGAAAAAGGCGCAGAAGGCAGCAGCCGCCATTGTGGCAGCGCCGGACGTGCGACACATGCGCAAGCCAAGAGAGGTGCGACGACTTTTTCGAGAGGGCATACGCCCGCATAGGCGTGAAAGAGCCGGAAAGCTGGAAAAAATGGGCTTGCAAAATGTACAAAGAAAGGAGGCCGGAGCATGAAGGAAACAGTCGAAGGCAGAGCGGTGAAGATCGCCGCCAAGGTAATGCAGGCAGCTGGCCTCTGCCGATATGACAGCCCGGAAAAATGCCGCCGGGTGTACGTTGACGAAAAGACGTGCGACAAGTGTATAAGAGAGTGGCTGCTCTCGAAGGCACGCAAAGAGCTGAAAAACGAAAAGGAGGGCAAAGGGAAATGATCGCACTCAATATTCTGCTGGGCGTCGTGGCGGCGGTGCTGCTGCTCGGCGTTCTGGGCGAAAAGGACAACAAGCGCCACCAGTCGATCGTGATCGCCTTCGTGGCCGTGATCGCTCTCATTATCTGCATGAATACGATTTTTTAAGGAGGACACACGAAAATGGGATATAAACCGAAAATCATCACCGGAAAAGTGACCGGGACGGGCTGGCCGATTGACGACCATGTGCTCTACTTCTCCATGTGGGACTACGACAACTACGACAGCTGGCACCTCTACGGCTGGGACGACGCCGACGACGAGGCCGTCATGGAGACAATGTTCATCACCGAGGAAAAGGCCGGGCTCTGCCTCTACGACACGCTGGAAACCTTCGCGGAGGTATGGCGGGCGAAGAAATGGGAGCCGCAGGGCTCGTTCTGTCTGGAGCTCGATCAGGTGGAAGTCATAGAGGTGAAGCAGGAAGAACAAAAGGACGACACCCGCGAGAAGCTCCGACAGTTTGGCATTGACCTGACGCCAAGGAAAGACGGCGAGAAGGGCGGGATCCTCTGCCTGCCTCTCGACGAGAACCTGAACGGGGACACCAAGGCCAAGCACCCGGACTGGGAGCTGATCGACTGTCCCAACTGCGGGCGCAAGTGCTGGAAGGCTCCTGAAGCTGAGAGGCTCAAAAAAGAGCAGGGCGTCCAGTGGCTCTGTACACGCTGCGCTCTGGAGGCGGGCCTCGTCTCCCCCTACCGGCAGAACAACACACCGCACCCGGAGGGAAACCGGGCGCAGAGAAGGAGGGCGAAACGTGAAAAGAGGAAATAATAAGCTCTACGCTCTCACCCTTCTGATCGCAACACCGGCATGGATCGCGATCCTGATCGCTAAGGGCCGCGACACAATCGGCATAAACTGGCCCGCCGCTATTCTGGGGGCCGTCTGGATCCCGGCGCTGACTCTCGCCGCCCTTCTGGGGCTCACTGGCGTGCTCGTCCTGCTCCATGCGGCCACGAAGCGGATCCACGAATGGAAACGCCGCCGGAAAGTCGCCCGGACGCTCTGGGAGTCCATGGAGGGGCTCACGCTGAACAATATCGGCCCGATCTACGGCATAAGGCGGCAGCCGGGCGAAAAGAACCGGAGTTACAAGCGCAGGATCCTGAAAGCGGCCCGGACACTGGACACCGTGAACGTGCAGAACGCACCGAAACCGGCAACCGGCCAGAAGCTCGACGCAATCGCAAAAAAGCACGGGCTCAGGCGCTACCCGCACGAAACAGACGAGAAGCTCCAGAACCGGATCCGGGAGGCCGTTCTCAAAAATCTGGAGGGAGGGCAGAAAAATGGCAGATTATAGACCGGAGGCAGAGCCGAAAGCATGGGCCGACGGCGTGCCGGTATTCTGCGCACACGACGCGATCGTGGACGTCACCAAGCTGGTGCCAAACCCGAAGAACCCAAACCAGCACCCGGACAACCAGATCCAGCTACTCGGCCGGATAATCAGGCAGGCGGGATGGAGGCAGCCGATCACCGTCTCGAAGCGCTCCGGCTTCATAGTGAAAGGCCACGGCCGCCTCGCTGCTGCCCTTCTGGAAGGAATGAAGGAGGCCCCGGTGGACTACCAGAACTACACCTCGGAGGCCGAGGAATACGCCGATCTGGTGGCCGACAACCGGATCGCGGAGCTGGCAGAGACAGACAACAAGCTGCTGGCTGATATTTTCGCAGAAATCGACACCGGAGAGATCCCCATGGAACTGACCGGGTACACGGAGGACGAGATCGAGGGGCTCGTCACCGCGCTGTCAGAAGCCCTCCACAATGACCTGAACGAGCCGGACGACATACCGGAGCTGCCAACGCCGGAGGAAACAGTCACCCAGAAGGGCGACCTCTGGATCCTCGGCCGCCACCGCGTCGTCTGCGGGGACTCCACCAGCGAGAAAGATCGGGAGCTGCTGCTGGACGGAGCGCACCCGGAGATCCTGCTCACCGATCCACCCTACTGCTCCGGCGGTTTCCAAGAGTCCGGGAAAGTAACCGGATCCATAGGCACGAAGCAGGCAGACGGACAAGGAGGCTACACCACGCCAACGATCAGCAGCGACAACCTCTCAACGAGGGGGTATCAGGTGCTAATGAAGGCCGTACTCGGAGCCATTGACGTGAAAGTGGCATACCTCTTTACAGACTGGCGCATGTGGGTGTATTTATTCGACCTCGTGGAAGGCTCCGGCCTCGGCGTGCGGAATATGATCGTGTGGAATAAGAAAAGCCCCGGCATGGGTAACGGCTGGAGGGCGCAGCATGAGCTCGTCATGTTTGCACACCGGACGAAGCCAAAGTGGGACAACCACAAAGGCTACGGCAACGTACTGGAGGCCACGCGCTCCGGGAACGAATTTCACCCGACGCAAAAGCCGGTGGAGATACTGGAGCAGCTGCTCGACAATACAGACTGGGCCGAGGGCGTTCTTGACACCTTCGGAGGCTCAGGCACGACACTGATCGCAGCAGAGAGCGCCGGGCAGCCTTCCTACACAATGGAGTTAGAGCCCCGGTTTGTGGACGTTATCGTGCGGCGCTACATCAAGGCCACCGGAAAGACGAGCGGGATCGAGCTAATAAGGAAAGGCAAAACAGTGGGCCGTGACCGCTACGAGCACTTTTTCACGGAATAGAACGACAAGGAGGTGGAAGCCGTGGCAAAGGAGAAGCAGCCAAAGGAGACAGACGAAATAAAGCAAAGGCTGGAGAGTTACGCAGCGCTCCAGCGGAAAATTGACAACCAGATCGAGAGGCTGGAGAACATGATCGCGACCATGGGCTCCCCTTCCACCCCAAACCTCACCGGGCTGCCGAGCGGAGGCGGCGACGGAACAAGCAAGATCGAGAGGCAAGTCGCCAGAAAAGACGAGCTGGAGGAAAAGATCCGGCGCTTGATAAAGGAGGAACGGCAGCTGCGCAGAGAGCTGGAGCAGCTCATTGAGAAGCTGAAAAACCCAGACGAGCAAACCGTCATTGAAATGCGGTACATAGACCGGGCAAAGTGGTGGACAGTATGCGCCGCCCTCTATTCTACCGAGCCGGACTACGAAGAAAAGGCCGACAAGTACCTGAAACGCACCTTTAAGCTCCACGGCTCTGCCCTACAAGCCCTCGCAAGGCTAAGCATAGAAGAACCCGGCAACGCATGAGAACGCCCGCCAGAAAGCCACACACGGCCTCTGGTGGGCTTTTTCTCTGCTCCGGTGGATAACTCAGGGAGTAAAGGGGATAAAAGGGGATAAAAAGGGATTGTAAGAGACAAGGAAAAGGTGCTACTCTGTACAATGCAGCAACCGTCTGGAGAGCTCGAAAAGCTCCGGGCGGTTTTTCTATGCCCTGAACCTCCAGAAAAAACCGGGGGGGAGGGTAAATTTTCAGGAAGGGAGCCACGCGCATGAGTGACCTATTCTACACCGGGCGATCAAGGCGCACGAGCGGAGCCTTCTCTGTAACCATGCGAGACGGGGCAAAGCTGGCAAAGAAGCTGGAGAAGCTAAAAGACGGAGGCGAGACAGCGATCAAGAGAACCGTGTCGGACTTCACGGCCAGAGCTCCGGCATGGGTGAGCAAAGGGATCCGGCAGCATTATGGCGTGGACACCGCAGCAATTAAGGAGGCGGGCCCCAGATCAAAACGGGGGGCCACCTCGATCAGAGTGTCCGGGGTAAGCGTTGACGGGGCCACGCTCGAATACAAAGGCCGAACGCTGACGCCAATTCATTTCAAAATGTCGCCAAAGTCAAGGCCAACAGCTCAGCAGGCGAAGCAACTCAGAGTACCCGGCCAAGCAATAGCGACAGCCAAAGGCTCGCCCGTAGCCATGGTGCGACCGCCTAAGAAGTACACCGTCAAAGCGACCATACTCAAAGGGGGCCGCGCGTCCATGAAACCGGGAACATTCATAGCCGCAGGAAATGGCGGGGCCTCCCTCCCCTTCCAACGCACGGGGGAGGGCCGCACTCCGATCGAGGCAGTCCGCACCCTATCCGTGCCGCAGATGATAAGCGGCAAGGCCAAGGAAACGATCGAGGAATTGATCGGCACCAATCTGGAGAAGCGCTTCGAGCACCACGTCCAGCAGGCCATGAAGTAAAGGCAAGGCACCAAGCCAAGCGACCAAGCCAAAGCGAAGCAAACAAAGCAAAGCAAAAGCAACCAAAAGAAACGAAAGAAAAAGCGAACAAAACCGAAGCAAAAGCAACCAAAGCAGCGCGAAGCGATCGCGCGAAAATTTTTCGACAAGCCGCAAGGTACTGTGACAACTCCGCAGAGCCCTGCGGTGCTCGCGAGCCCAAAACTCGCGCAGACTCCAAAAAAATTTTTTAGGCCGTTTCGTTTCGTTTGGACACCGGAAAGGAGGTGACGCCATGGCAGACGCGCCGAAACAAAACCTGCAAACAACGGCAATAATCGCGAAACTTTTCGAGCTCGACGAGCGCCGGGTGCAGCAGCTCGCGAAGTCCGGCGTGCTTCCTGCGGCGTCCACCCGTCCGTACAAGTTCGACCTGCTCCCGACGGTCAAGGCATACATAAAGCACCTGCGGGAGAAGGCCAACGGCAAGGAAGCCAAGACCGCGGACACCGCAAAGGCTGAGGCCGACAAGCTGCGGGCTGAGGCTGATCTCAAACAGAGCAAGGCCAAGATCGCAGAAATGCAGCTCAAAGAGCTGGAAGGGAAAATGCACCGGAGCGAGGACGTGGAGGCCATGACGAACGACCTCGTGTTCACTGTCCGTAGCATGATAATGGCGCTGCCCGGCCGTCTGGCTATGGACGTAGCTCAGGCAGCCAGCGCGGCCGAAGCCTCGGCGCTGATCCGCTCCGAGTGCCACAAAATCCTGAACGAGCTCGCGGGCTACAAATACGATCCCGAAGCATACAAGCGGCGGGTGCGGGATCGCGAAGGCTGGAGCGAGGCGCTCGCTGATGAAGCCGACGACTAAAAGAGCCGCACAAAAGCTAAACGCGGCCATAGGCCCGGCCGTCCGCAACTTCAAGCCGCCGGAGGATCTGACGGTGGCAGAATGGGCCGATAGACACCGCCGCCTATCGCCGGAAACCTCCGCAGAGGCAGGCCCGTGGCGCACCTCGCGCACGCCCTACCTCCGGGAGCCTATGGAAGCGTTCACCGATCCAAAGGTGAAAAAAATCGTCATGGTGGCGGCCTCTCAGGTGGGAAAGTCTGAGCTTGAACTTAACATAATCGGCTATATCATAGACCAAGATCCGGGCTCTATCCTCTATGTGCAGCCCTCACTCGACGACGCCCGCAAGTTCTCCCGGCTGCGTATCGCTCCAATGATCCGGGACAGCAAGGCGCTGAAAGCCAAAGTCTCGGACGTGAGGACGAGGGACTCAGGGAACACGATCCTCCAGAAGTCCTTCCCCGGCGGTATGCTGACGATCACCGGCTCCAACAGCGCCTCAGCTCTGGCCTCCACTCCGGCCCGGTACATAATCGGCGACGAGCGCGACCGCTGGGCTATAAGCGCCGGAACCGAGGGCGATCCGTGGGCTCTGGCAGAGGCCAGACAGACCACGTTCTACAATGCGAAGGCCGTCGAGGTATCAACGCCGACCATTAAGGGCTCGTCCAATATCGCGGACAGCTTCGAGCAGGGCACACAAGAACGCTGGTGCCACCAGTGCCCTGAGTGCGGCGAGTACGGCGAGATTATATTCGACCGGATCCACTTCGAGCACACCCACAAGAGGATCCGCGGGAAAAAAGTCTACAAGATAACCGGCCCGATCACATGGGCCTGTCCTCATTGTGGGTGTATCAGCACCGAGGAAACCATGCGGCGGCAGCCTGCGAAGTGGATCGCAGAAAACCCGGAGGCATACGCCACCGGCGTGCGCTCCTTCTGGCTGAACGCCTTCTCGTCCCCGTGGACACCGTGGGAGAAAATCTGCCTCAAATTCCTGCAAGCACTGGACGATCCTCAGAAGCTAAAAGTCGTTTACAACACGCTGCTGGGCCAGCTCTGGGAGGATCGCGGAGACATGCCGGACGAGGAAGGCATGATGGCCCGCCGCGAGGACTACGGCACCAACGCCGACGGCTCACCGGTGGAAGTACCGGAGGGCGTTCTCGTCCTCACCTGCGGAGTGGACACTCAGGACAACCGGCTGGAGTATGAAGTCGTAGGCCACGGCCACTACGGCGAAACGTGGGGCATAAAAAAGGGCTACATCATGGGAAAACCAGACACCGACGAGGTGTGGGAACGGCTCGACGACGTGATCGATCATGTCTACCACTTCAAGGACAGCCAGCGGGGCTTGCGGATCTCGATCACCTGCGTGGACTCCGGCGGCCACTACACGCAAGAGGTGTACCTGCGCTGCCGGGCCCGGAAAAACAAGCGCGTTTTTGCTATCAAGGGCGGCAACGGCGAGGGGATCCCCTTCGTGACGCCTCCCTCTCAGGTCAAGATCGTGGTGAACGGGCAGACGATCGGCAAGTGCTGGCTTTATACTCTGGGCGTAGACGCCGGGAAAGAGCTCATAATGTCAAGCGTGCTGGTGCAGGAAGCAGGGCCGAAATATTGCCATTTCCCCCTCGGCGAGTCCTACGGGTACGACTCTTATTATTTCAGCGGCCTGCTGTCTGAGAAGCTGGAGCTCACACAGACAAAACGGGGCAACCGCTGGACATGGGTTAAGCTGCCCGGCCACGAAAGAAACGAGGCCCTCGACTGCCGCAACTATGCGCTGGGAGGCTTCAAGATCATAAACCCTGACATGCAGGCGGTAGAGAAAAGACTCAAAAGCCTGCCAGCTAAAAGGGCACCGAAGAAACCTGCAGCACAGCAGCGGCCGCGCCGGAACAATGCGGCCAACCTTTACAATGACGACTGGTAAGGAGGCAGACACATGGCTACAAGACGACGAACGAAGGAAACCGTGCGCACGGAGCTGGAAAGGACACGCACCCGGCTGGATCTCTATCTGGCCCGCGAGCAGGAAATGCTCAGCAAGGACGGCGTGCAGCTCTACACGATCGGATCCAGAAATTTGCAAAGATACCAGACACCGCTCACCGCTATTCAGGCCGAGATCGAAAGACTCAGGAAGCGGATCGACGAGCTGGAGGCAGAACTGGCGGGCGGCAGCGCTCGCCGCGCGGTGGGAGTAGTCCCCCGCGACTGGTAACGGGTAAACGCCGGGAACCCCGGCTTTACTACGGCAACGACCGGAGGGCAGGTTTCGCTCCTTTACTCCCCCGGCGCTGCCGTTTTTTAATTCATACAAGGAGGTGAGGAAAACGAGGTACGACGAAAAGACGGGCCTTTATCTGCCGGATACCATACGCCCAAAGAATAAAGGCTACGGCGAAGCAGGGGCCAGCTGGAGCAAACGAGCCGTGAAAGGCTTCAACTCTCCCAGCGGATCCGCACATGAGGACATAGACTTCCACAACTTCACCATGAGGCAGCGGGCCCGCATGTTATACATGGCCGCACCTATGGCGACTTCGGCGATCAAGACCAACCGCACAAACGTGGTAGGCGTCGGACTCCGGCTAAAGAGCCGGATCGACCGGGAAGTGCTGGGACTCTCACCAGATCAGGCAGAGAAGTGGCAGAAAGACACCGAGCGGGAGTTCTCCCTCTGGGCGTCCAACAAAAGGGCCTGCGACGCCACCGGCATGAACAACTTCTACGGGCTCCAGCAGCTCGCACTCGTGTCGTGGCTGCTCTCCGGTGACTGTATCGGCATTGTGAAGCAGTATAAAACCACGCGGCTGCTCCCCTACTCTCTACGGGTACACCTGATCGAAGCCGACCGGATCGCAACGCCGACCGGATCCGGCCTCGGCACGTCTCTGTTACACACAACCGGGAAGAACCCGGACAACGGCAACGCCATATACGACGGCGTGGAGGTAGACAAGGACGGCATGGTGGTGGCCTACCATATCCGCAGCACATACCCCTTCGAGATCGGCGCACCAGTCATAACGGAGTGGGCCCGTGTTCTGGCATATCAGGAACACACCGGACTCCCCAACGTGCTGCACGTCATTGACACGGAGAGGCCGGATCAATACCGTGGCGTGAGCTATCTCGCGCAGGTGATCGAGCCGCTGCTCCAGCTCAGGCGCTACACAGAGTCCGAGCTCATGGCCGCGGTGATCGAGTCCTTTTTTACTGCCTTCATAAAGACGGAGGCACCAACGGAGGATATGCCGTTCAATGAGGTGAACGAGGAAACGGAACAAGAGCCGAGGAACCCGAACGACTACAACATGGGGCCGGGCCAAGTCAACATGATGAACCCCGGCGAGGACGTCGTTTTCGCTGAGCCAAAGCACCCGAACGGGAGCTTCGACAAATTCGCGGAGGCGATCAGCTCGCAGGTGGGCGCTGCTCTGGAAATACCGGCCGATCTGCTGCTGAAAAAATTCAACAGTTCGTACAGTGCAAGCCGGGCGGCCCTGCTGGAAGCGTGGAAGGCGTTCAAAATGCGCCGGGAGTGGCTGGCTGACGATTTTTGCCGACCGCTCTATGAAATCTGGATGAGCGAAGCGGTGGCCCGCGGCCGTATCTATGCGCCGGGCTTTTTCGACAATCCGGCGATCCATGCCGCATACCTCGGCAGCGAGTGGCTGGGCCCGTCTCAGGGACAGCTCGATCCGGTGAAGGAAATCACCGCGGAGATCCTCTCATGCAGCGAGGGCTTCTCTACTCACGAACAGAGCACGATCCGGCTCAACGGCGGCCAGTGGGACAGCAACGTGGAGCAGCTGAAACGCGAAAATGAAAAGCTCGACGGGCAAGCGCCAGATCCGCACCAGAGCGGAGGCACTGGAGAACCGCAGGAAGGCACTCAGGAACCGCAGGAAGGCGAGGAACCGGCAGAGGGGGACAACAACCCGCATAACCCGGAAACAGCCCGCAGGCGAGGCTCTGAGGCGCTCCGCAATCTCATTATAACGGAGCAGATCAAACAATCAGTACAAGGAGGGCAAGCCAATGAAACAAAGTAGCAGGCTGCGCATGGGGCCCGCCCCGGCACCGGCAGCAGCACCAACAGCCACGGCGGCAAAGTTCTGGAACGTGGCGACCGTCGGAGACGACGAGGCCGAGATCACCCTCTACGGCGACGTAATGAGCCGCCAGCCGACAGACTGGTGGACGGGCGAACCTGAGCCCGGACTCTACATCACGCCGGAGGGCTTCATGGAGGATCTGGCAGCAGTCAAGGACAAGGGGCACATAACCGTCAAGCTGAACAGCTGCGGCGGGGATCTGTACACCGGGATCGCAATCCACAACGCCCTGAAAGCGCTCAGCGGCGAGGTGAACGTCGTCGTAGAAGGGATAGCGGCAAGCGCCGCAAGCGTGATAATGTGCGCGGGCGACACCGTGACCGTGTACCCCGGATCTCTCGTTATGATCCACGGCGTCAGTGTGTATCTCTGGGACAGCCTGAACATTCAGGACATGAAACAGCTTATGAAGGGAATGGACGCCAGCGAGCGGGCCGTGGCTGAAATCTACAACGCCAAGACCGGGATCGCGGTGGACACCCTACGCGGCATGATGACAAAGGAGACGTGGTTCACCGGCAGGGAGGCTCTGGAGAAGGGCTTCGCTGACAATCTGCTGGAGGACGAGGACGATCCAGACATGAGCATGAGCCACGACCGGAAAGTCCTCTACGTCAACGGCATAGGCCACAACGTCGAGGGACTCCGGCACATACCGGGCACGATCCCGATCCGAAAAAGTGCTAAACCGGCCGCAAGACCGGCAGCAAATATAAGGCCGACCAATCAGGCGGCAAAACCAGAAGGAGGTAAACACCACATGACACTCGAAGAACTGAAAGCTCAGGAGCCTGATCTGGTGAGCCAGATCGAGCAGGCCGCAACGAACGCGGCGCAGGCTCAGGCAAGCACCGACGCGGTGGCAGCTGAACGGAAACGCCTCGCGGACATTGACTCGATCGCGGCTTCTATCCCCGATCAGCAGCTCGTCCATGACGCAAAGTACGGAGACAACCCCTGCACCGCTCAGGAGCTCTGCTTCCGCGTTATGCAGCAGAGCGCAGCGTCCGGCCAGAACTTCCTCGCAAACTATGAGAAGGACGGAGCGGCCTCTGGCGTCGGCGACGTGGGCGCAGCTCCCAACGGAGGCGCGGGCGTCAATCAGGAAGAACAGGACGCCGCAGACATTCAGGCGGTAGTGGCCGCCTACAACCAGACCAAAGGAGGCGTAAAATAATGAGTAAAAGACTTGACGAAAATCTGGGCTATGTGGGCCCTGACAATCTGATCGCTGACATGTACCCGCCCGCCGATCCCTTTACGGTAAAGATCCGCAAGGAGGCGACGGCTGCGACGGTTTACAAGCGCGGTACCGTCCTCGCCCTCTCTGCCAGCGGCACTGGTGCCGACGGCAAAATGGTGATCCTCGGAACGGAGCCGCACAAGACGAGCGGCACCGCCGACGAGGTGCTGACGGCCAACTGCGTGCTCGCGGAGGACGTGGAAGTCGGCACCGACGCCGACGCCGTGGCGATCGCATACCGTACCGGGCATTTCAACGAGAACATGCTCACCGTAGCAGCAAGCTACACTTTGAGCGCGGCCGACAAAGAGGCGCTCCGCACCGCGGGGATCCTGCTCTCTGACGCCGTGGAAATCTAAGAAGGAGGATAGACAAATGGCTTTTAATTATTACGACACCCACACGCTGCTTGCTTCCGTGAAGCAGCTCGCGCCGCTTCACACCTTCCTGCTGGATCGCTACTTCCCCACCAATGCAGCGACCGACATTTTCTCCACCGACGACGTGCTGGTGGAATACAAGAAAGGGCACAAGAAGGCGGCACCGTTCGTCGCTCCCCGCAAGGGCGGGATCACTATCCTGCGCGACGGCTACACCATGAAACGCTTCACGCCTTCCTATATCGCGCCGAAGCGGCCCCTCACTATTGACGAGCTGAAAAAGCGCGGCTTCGGTGAGGCCCTTTACACCCAGCTGAAACCCGACCAGAGGCAGGGCGTAATCATGCTGGGCGACCTCGACGAGCTCCGCGGAATGAATAAGCGCCGCAAGGAGGCCATGGCTTCGCAGGTGATTTTCACCAACGGCTGCATTATGGACGAGTATGTGGACGATCTGCACAACTTCGAGGAACGCGAGGTTCGCTACTACGACGGCAGCAGCAACCCGGCAATTTACACACCGGCAGCCAACTGGAGCACCACTGAGGCAGCAGGGAAGCAGATGATCGCCGACATGGCGGCCATGATCTCCATGCTGACCTCGCGCGGCCTGCCTGCCACCGACGTGCTCGTGGCTCCTGACGTGGCCGACATTATTCTGGCAAATGAGTGGATCCTGAAACTGCTCGACAACCGCAACTACCAAATCGGAGGCGTAGATCCCGAAACACTCCCGACCGGTGCAACCAAGATCTGCCGCCTGAATGTCAAGGGCCACATGGTTGACGTTTTGAGCTATGAGGACACCTACACCGAAGTGGACGGCTCCGTGGTGCCTTTTATCCCGAAGGGCAAGATCGCGGTAGGCGCTCCCGCTGCTGGCCGCACCGTTTACGGCGCGATCACTCAGGTGGAGCAGTCCGACGGCGAGTTCCACACCTACACCGGCGTGGACGTGCCGAAGTATCTCAGCGACGCAAAGCACAACGTCCGCGAGCTGACTCTGAGCTCTGCGCCGTTATGTATGCCGAACAATGAAAACCCGTTTATCACCGCCACGGTGGTGACGCAGAACTAAGCCAACCGGCAGAAAGGAGCGGAAAACATGGTTAGAATTAGAGTAACCCGCGGCGGCTGCGGCATTTCCTATGAGGACGAACACGGCACTAAGCGCCACGCGCTGAAAACACCGGAGGACGGCCCTTTTATGTGCGAAGCCGGGCAGGCTGAGCGCCTCGTCCGCCTGGGCGTGGCTGCCTATGCAACTACAAAGAAACCGGAAACGACCGAGGACGGCGGCGATCAGGATCCGGGGGAAACGCCGGACACCCAGACCGGACACCTCTCTGCTGAGGATCTGGAAAAATGGGACTTCAACGATCTGCGCAAGCTCGCGGCTGACATGGGCGTGAAGCCCGAAGGCAAGAAAAAAGCCGATTATATCGCCGCGATCGTAGCCGCAGAGGTTACGGCCGGTGACGACGAAGCAGAAAACGACGGCGAAGGCGCGGGAGACGACGAGCTCCCGGATCTGGGAGCCGCCGATCCTGAGTAAAGGAGGCAAGAACATGATCCAAATGGTAAAAGGAACCTACGGCCGCATGGCGAACGGGCGCGTGGAGCCTATGACGAAGAACTCCGGCCCCTTCTCTCTCGCTGAGGCCCGCGAGGCTGAGCTGGTGGCGGCCCGCGTGGCCATAAAGGTAGATGAGCCCGACAAGGTGAAGGACTACAACCGCATGAAAATGGCAGAGCTCCGCAAGGCTGCTGCAGCAGCGGGCGCGGACGCAGACAAGACGAAGGCGGCCAAGAGTAAAAAGGAATTGATCGCCCTGCTGGAAGCTGCGGAAAAAGCCGCGCAGAGCTCCGGCAAGGAGTAACCGGGTGAGCTTCAAAGAGCAGCTCCAGAAGGATCTCGACTCTGTTTTTTTCAACCTCGACGAGTTCGCCGAGCTCCACCGCGTCGAAGGGAAAAAGATCCCCGTCGTGGTGGACAGCGATCAGCTGAACAAACTCAAAAAGGGGCAGATCCTCGGACTCATAGAGGCCGACATGCTGCTCATGGGGAAAGAGCCTGATTTTCCGGCCAATCTGGAGCCCGGCCGCCTGCTGAATGTGGACGGCCGCGAAATGCTCGTGGCAAACTCAGGCAAAGATCTGGGGCTCGTTGAGGTGGCCCTGCGGCAAAATAGAACGGGCTAAGGAGGCGACGACATGACACTGACACAAAGCATTGACAAGGTGGTGAGCTGGCTCGCCGAGAATGTGTGCAGCCAGATCACCCTCAAACTCCCGGACGACGACCGCAACGACGCGGAGTACGCCGTGGAATATGTACACCCGGCAGCCTTCCCTCTTTATGTGCCGGGAAAAGACCGGCTCCCCCCTTCGGTGCCCGCTCCGATCCCTTCGGTGTGCGTGCAGCTCATGGAGGGGAGCGACGACCTGCTGAAATTCAGGCGGCAGCTCCAGCTCCGGCTCTGCCTCTCGTGCTGGAACCCCGGAGTGCATGGGGCCGAAGTACTTCATGCGAAGCCGGACGCCTCGAAGATCGGCGGCTTCTCCTACTACCGCGTGACCGGGGAAGCTGCCGAAACCTACACCCGCAATATGGAAGGCTGGCGGGACTCTCTCAACTTCGCCGACGTTGTGCTGCGCGAAGTCGAAAACGCGGAATTTATAGCAGGGCACCGGCTCGTGAAAGAGTCCGGGATCAAGTACGGGCCGTTCGTCGAGGACGGCAATATATGGGACTACTACCCGTACTGGCATAACTGGATCAGCTTCACGCTGGAGGCTGGAGTCTCTGCGGCAACACCGAAACAATACGAAGATCTTTTGTAAGAAAAGGAGGTATTTATTATGCCATATTTACACGGCGCATACGGCGAGATCGGCGACTCCAAAGTAACCGAAGTCCGGCAGGGGAGCGTGATCTGCGCCTATATCGGCACCGCGCCCGTGAACCTCGTCCGGGGCTACTCTGACGGCGGGCTCATTAACATGCCGATCAAACTCACCGGCATGGGCGACGTACAGACCAAGGCCGGGTACTCCAAGACCAACTGGGAGGACTTCACGCTCTGCGAGGTTTTCGCCGAGCACTTCGACAACACCGAAGGAGACATAGGCCCGATCTATATCGTGAATGTGCTCAACCCCGACATTCACCGGGACACTGAGCCGATCACCGAGTCGCTGACCGTGAAGAACAACCGCGTGGAAATCAAGAGCGCGGAGATCATTCTGGACACCTTCGCGATCAATGACATGGCCGAGGGCGTGGACTACACCCTGAGCTATAACTTCTCCAAGGGGGCCGCCGTGGTGCAGTTCATCAAGACGCCCGCGACCGAGACTGTCACCTGCTCCTATAACACCGTGGACGCCTCCATGGTGGACGCTGCCGACATTCTGGGGAAAGAAACCGAGGAAGGCGAATACACCGGCCTGCACGCCATGAGCCTGCTCTACCAGTATTGCAACGCGGTGCTGGATATTCTGGCAGCGCCGGGCTGGAGCCACAACCCGGAAATCTACCGAGCCATGGTGAACACCGTCACCAAGCTGAACGGCCACTGGGACGGCTTCGTCAATGCAGACATACCGCTGGAGGACGAAGCAGGAAAAGCGATCGACACCATGGAGAAGGCGAAAAAGTGGGCCGAGGACAACGCCTACAACAGCGAACGCAGCAAGGTTTACTGGCCTAAAGTCATAGACGGCACCGGCCGCGTGTTCCACCTCTCCACCGTGGGATCCGCCACCATGCTGCGCGTTGACCTGAGCCACAACGGCGTACCGTTTGAGTCGCCTTCCAACAAGGCAATCATGGCGACCGCGCAATACTTCGGCGAGGACTCCAAGAGCCGCGGCTTCGACCAGCAGAAAGGCAACACGCTGAATGAGGCCGGGATCACGACGGCCTGCTTCTGGGGCGGCCAGTGGGTACTCTGGGGGCCTCATACGGCTGCGTACAAGTACGAGGACAGCATAACCGGAAACATGGACGCCCGCGCGATCTTCGACGTGAACCTGCGTATGCTCATGTATATCACAAACCAGTTCCAGATCGACCATGGGACAGAGATCGACTCCCCGCTCACTCCGGCAGATAAGGACAGGATCCTGAACGACGAGAAGCGCAGGCTCGACAACCTCTGCGGGATCGGGGCCCTGATCGGCTCCCCTACCGTGGCATTTCTGGAGAGTGCAAACCCGGTCAACCAGATGATGAACGGCGACTTCGTGTGGGACTTCACCGTCACCAATACGCCGCCGCTTAAATCTGCAACCGCCCGCGTATGTTACACGGACGAGGGCTTCAATGCGTTTTTTGAAAGTGAAAGCGAATAAGGAGGTGCAAAAGCATGGGAAAATGGGTAGACATCAAAGGCCCCGTAGTGGCCGACACCGTTTACTCGGACAATGTGCTGGTGGCGAAGGACACGTCCTTCACGCTGCCGGGCATTGAATTTTTAACCGCAGACGTGCAGGCCATGGGTACAATGACCGTGCCGCTGATCGGGCTTCTGGAAAATATGGAGCTCACCGTCACGAAGATCGGCGTGGACAACGGACTCAGCCGCCTGAACCGTCTCGAAAAGCAGAACCTTGAATTTAGATGGGTGCAAAGCGTTATCAGCTCGGACGGCTCCCAGTCAACCGAGGGCTGCAAGGCGTTCGTGCGGACGCTGCCGAGCAATATCCCGGAGATCGGCGTGGAGGTAGGAAACGCGACGGAGATCGAAGCGACCTACAACGTCACGCGCCTGCAAATCTACGCGAACGGAGTCGAGGTTTTGTGCGTTGATAGGCTGAACCAGATCCTCCGCGTCAATGGTAAGGACTACTACCAGAGCATTGACAATCTTCTGTAATCAACCAAATAAAAGGCCGCCGGTCAATCACATGATCGGCGGCTTCTTTTTGTAGAAAGGAGCAAAACCATGGAAAAGAAAGACAAGAAAAAGGACGGCACCCTGACGCTGAAAAACCCGATCCAGATCAACGGGGAAACCGTCACCGAAATGCGCTACGACATTAACGAGATCGACGGCGTTCTCTTTGCTACGGCCGAGGCCAAAAAGAAGGCAGCGGCAGGCATGAAAAACGTGTCAATTTCCGCGGCGGCTGAGTTCGACTTCGGCCTCCACCTCTACCTCGGATATGCTGCCATTATCGCGGTAAATCCGAGCTATGACTTCTCAGACATGGAGCGGATCAAAGGGCACGACGTTGTGGAGGTTATGCAGATCGGCCGAAATTTTATGCTCGCGTCGGACAAGGCTTCACCGGAAAGCGACTCCGACGAGCATACAGAGACTACGCCAGAGTCTACCACACAAGCACCTCAGACCTCGAAAAAAAGCCAATCGTAAATTTTATTCTTGAATACGCCGAGGCGGCCGAGGATCTGGCCGAGGAACGGAAACGCGCCAAGGAAAAGGCCCGGCCCCCGATCGGCAAGATAAAACACAAAAGGAGGTGAGCACATGGCGAGAACACTCGAAACCTCGGTCGAGATCTCCGGCGTCCTGAGCCCGTCGCTGCAAGCAGCAATCAGAAACGCGGTCAACCAACTGGAGGAAATGAGCGAGGAAACGCTGGAAGCTGCTGGCGCTGCCGAGCGTCTGGCTGCCGAAATCACCACGCAAGAGTCTGTTCTGAGAAGCCTCGAACGAGGTTATGCAGACTTTGTTGTGAGTGGCGAGGAAGGCACCGACGAGGCCCGCGCACTCGCGGAGCAGATCCAAGAGCTCAGCAGCGAACTGGACGAGAACCGGGGAACGCTGGAAGCTGCGCAGCAGGCGGCCGAGCAGCTCGCCTCCGGTATGGACGAAACGGCCAGCGAGGCCGACCAACTGAGGAACACGATCAGCGAGCAGGAAAGCACCCTCGAAAAGCTCAAAGAGCGGTATGTCTCCCTTGCATTATCTGAGGACGACACGACCGACGAGTCGAGGGAACTCGCCGAACAGATCCAAGAGCTGAGCAGCGACCTGAACGAAAACCGGCAGCGACTCCAAGACGCAGAGAACGCAGCCGATCAGCTGGACAATTCACTGGATCAGGTGGACGACTCGGCCCGGCTGGCCGACGAGGGCTTCACTGTCTTTAAGGCGACACTCGCAAGCCTCGCGGCCGACGCAATCCGGGCAGCAATCGACGGGATCAAGGATCTGGTGAGCAACGTCATGGAGCTGGGCCAGAACTTCACCAGCACCATGTCGGAGGTGCAGGCTATATCCGGCGCGACCGGTGACGAGCTGGAAACGCTGGAAGCCTGCGCCCGCGAGTTCGGAGCGACGACGACCTTCTCGGCGTCCGAAGCTGCCGAGGCCCTAAAGTATATGGCACTGGCCGGGTGGGACGTGGAGCAATCCACGAGTGCCCTCGGCGGCGTCCTCAATCTGGCCGCGGCCTCCGGCATGGAGCTGGGCGCTGCGTCCGACATGGTAACAGACTACCTGAGCGCCTTCGGTATGGAGGCAGATCAGGCGGCATACTTCGCCGACCTTCTGGCCTCGGCTCAGGCGAGCAGTAACACCACTGCCGAGGCTCTCGGCGAAGCGTACAAGAACTGCGCCGCCAACCTGAACGCAGCCGGGCAGGACGTGGAAACCGTCACCTCTCTGCTGGAAGGTATGGCAAACCAAGGCTACAAAGGCAGCGAGGCGGGCACCGCTCTGGCTGCAATCATGCGAGACATAACAAACGCCATGGACGAAGGCCAGATCAAAATCGGCGACACCTCCGTGGCTGTCATGGACGCAGAGGGCAACTTCCGCGACTTGACCGACATTCTCACCGAAGTGGAAGCCGCCACAAATGGCATGGGGGACGCTGAGCGGGCCGTGGCCCTGTCCTCCACTTTTACGGCCGACTCTACCAAGGGGCTGAACCTGATCCTCAACGAAGGCATGGAGAATATCGCCGGGTATGAGGAAAGCCTGCGCGGTGCCAGCGGTGCCGCTGAGGAAATGGCCGCAACAATGAACGACAACCTCACCGGGGATCTGGCGCAAATGAACAGCGCGTGGGAGGAACTGGGCCTCAAAATCTACGAGCGCTTCGAGGGATCCCTCCGCTCTGCTGTCCAGTTTGTCACCGGCTCAGTGATACCGGGGATCGAGTGGCTGCTCGGCCACCTTCCTGAGCTGGGCGTGGCGTTCAGTGCTCTGGGCGCTGTCATAGCGGCGCTGAAATGGGGCACAATCGTGGAGAAGCTCACCATGGCAAAGGGGGCTATTCAGGGAGTTATGGCCGCTCTCGGCGGCTTGTCTGCTCCGGTTCTGGCGGTGATCGCAGCCGTGGCAGCTCTGGCCCTTGCCTTCATGGACTTGTGGAAGAACAACGAAGAATTTAGGGCCAAGATCACGGCAATCTGGGACGGAATAAAGGCCAAGTTTGATGAGTTCGGGCAGGCAATCACCGACCGGCTCAATGAGCTGGGCTTCGAGTTTGAGGACATAACCGAGGTACTGAGCGCCGTCTGGAACGGCTTCTGCGAGCTGCTGGCCCCCGTATTCGAGGGAGTATTCCAGCAGATCAGCAACATTCTGGGCGTAGTGCTGGACGTGCTCGTCGGGCTTTTTGATGTGTTCGCCGGTATTTTCACCGGTGACTGGGATCGAGTCTGGCAGGGCGTCGAGGAAATCTTCGGCGGCGTCTGGGACTTCGTGGTGGCTACCTTCACGAACTGGATCGACACCTTCAAGGGACTGGCCGACACTGTTCTGGGCTGGTTCGGCTCCAGCTGGGACGAAGCATGGAGCGCGGTCAAGGACTTTTTCGAGGGGATCTGGAATGGGATCGCCTCATTTTTTACCGGTATATGGGAGGGGATCGTCTCCTTCATCACCGGCACGCTGGACACAATCGCGACCACATTCTCAAATATCTGGAACGGGATCACCTCGTTTCTGTCCGGGACGTGGGAAACGATCAAGAACGTGGTGCAGGTGGGCGTCATGGCGCTGGGCGAAATCCTGAACGCCGCTTTCCAGATCATCACGCTGCCGTTTCAATTTATCTGGCAGAACTGCAAGGACTTCATTCTCCCGATCTGGGAGAGCATAAAGTCCACCGTGTCCGGGGCACTGGACGCGATCGGCGGCTGGATAAGCAGCAAAATGGAGGCAGCAAAAGCCACATTCACGGCCGTGACGACCGCGATCAGCAACGTGGCAAGCACTATCTGGAGCGCGATCAGCACGACCGCCTCGACAATCTGGGAAAGCATAAAGGGGGCAATCAGCAGCAAGATCGAAGCCGCCCGCGCCGTGGTAAGCTCGGTGACGAGTGCGATCCAGAACGTCGCAAGCACAGCATGGAACGCGATCAGCTCCGTGACCTCAAGTATCTGGAACACAATCACCAGCACGATCAGCAGCAAGGTGAACTCGGCCCTCAGCACCGTGTCGAGCGTGTTCAATACCATAAAATCGACGATCAGCTCGGCCCTGAACTCGGCCCTCAGCACCGTGTCGTCGATCTTCAACAGCATACACTCCGCGATCTCTGACAAGATAAACGCGGCCAAAAATGCGGTAAGCTCTGCGATCAGCGCAATAAAAAGCGCCTTCAATTTCTCGTGGAGTCTGCCACACCTAAAGCTCCCGCATATCAGCATAAGCGGCAGCTTTTCACTGTCACCGCCAAGCGTGCCACACTTCGGTATTGAGTGGTACAAAGAGGGCGGTATTTTAACACAACCGACGATCTTCGGAGCGTCCGGTAACAATCTTCTGGCAGGCGGCGAGGCTGGAGCCGAGGCCGTGGTGCCTCTGGCAACTCTCTGGGAGAAGCTGGACACCATGATCCACGAGGTATTCAACAGCGCAAGCTCAACCGGTGGAACCTCTGACGCAGGGCTCACCAGCAAGGCCGGGGAGCTGCTCACTCTGGACAACTTCTCACTGGGAAGTCTGGCAGATAACGGCGGCGTAGTTATTTATTATGACTTTTCCGGCTTCACATGGAGCCCACAGATCCAGACGGGCAATACCGGAGACGGGGACGACGACCTCATGGCGCAGCTCAAAGCGCACGAGGCTGAGTTCTTCGACTGGCTGGAGGAATTTATTCAAATGCGGGAGGTGGCCCAATATGCGTAGAGTAACAGCCTACAAGGAATACGCCACGCGGGAGGGCGACACCTTCGACGCGCTGGCCCTCGAAATGTACGGCGACGAAACACTCGCCCACTATATCATAGACTTTAACCCCGACCATGCGGACGTGCTGATCTTCGACGCAAACGTGGCCCTCCGGCTGCCGATCGTCGAGGACGTGGAGACGCCGGACACGCTGCCGCCGTGGCGTCGGGACACTGAGGGCGAAGGGGGCAGCCCGTGAAACTTTTCTACAACGGGACGGACATATACAACGACGTGTCGCTGAACTACTGTGTGCATGAGATGTACGCGGAGAAGCAGGCCGACACGCTCGTGCTCCGTTTCAATGACACCAAGGGGATCTGGAGCAAATGGAACCCGGCAGACGGTGACGTCCTCCGCTTCACTGAGGGGGCAAGCGACACCGGAAAAATGTTTCTGCACTCCATGAAACCCGAAAACGGACTCTTTACGATCCGGGCCATGGCTATGCCTAAAAGCGGAGCCACCAGAAAGTCCAAAAGCTGGGCGGGCGTCCGTTTCCTGCAACTGGGGAACGAGATCGCGGCGAACCATGGCCTCACTTTTCAGAACTACGGCTGCACGGATCAGGTGTACCCGTATCTGAAACAAGAGAGCGAGACAGACTTCGCTCTGTTCTCCCGCCTCTGCACGCTGGAGGGCTGCCAAATGCTCATATATGACGGAAAGCTGCTGGCATACAGTGAGCAATACATTGAGCAGCAGGCCGTCGCTGGCACGCTGGAGGTGGACGAAAACGGGAACTTTACCTACCAAGACAACCGGAGCGCGTGCTTCGGATCCTGCGAAGTAACCGCGGGCAGCTTCTCCGGCACATTCACCGCGCCAGACGCAAAGAACACGGCCGTGCTCCGGGCGAAATGTATCGCCGAGGCGCAGCTCCGGGCTCCGGGGCTCCCTGCCTCCGGCGATCGCGTCGCACTTATGAGCAACAGCAACGCGGAGGCGGCCCGCTTCGCCAAGGGGCTGCTGAGGAACGCCAATAAATACGGGCACACGGGCCAGTTCTCCAAGGCTCTGCTGACCGGCTATGCTGCCGCAAGCCTGCTGCAGCTAAAGACCGACAAGGCAAGCGCGTGGGACGGCCCCGTGTTCGTCTATAAAGTGCGCCATGACTTCGTAGGCAATAAATCAACCCTGTATTTCAGGGATCTGCTGGAGGGCTACTAATGGGACAAATAAACAAAGGCGCGATCGCCAGCATAGAAGGCAACACGGCCCGCGTGGTGCCCTCTGACGCAGGCGCGAAGCCGACCGCAAAGATCACGATCCCGTGGCACCTGAGAGGCGACACCGGGAAGCTAAAAAAGGGCACGCTCGTGGTGTATGTCGAGTTCGACGACTCCACCGGGCTGCTGCTGGGACGCGCTGACGGCGAGTGGGGCGCATATCTCCCCCACCTGACAGCCGGAACCATAACGGGAGCCGTGCCGGACGGAGACGTCACGGCCGCAGGCGTGAGCCTGAAAGACCACACCCACAGCGGCGTCCATGGCGAAACCAGCGGCCCGAATTAAGGAGGGATAGCATGGCAACAATGGCAAAATGGGGCCCTAAGACATGGGCCGTGAGCTCTCAGAAAGTCGTCGCCCTTCAAGATCTCAGCTTCTCATATTCGCAGGTGGCAGACAACAACACCTCCACCGAGGAAAAGAAAACCACCAACGAGAGAGGCACCGAGCTTTTCCCGCTCAGCTTCACCACCACGCTGCACTCCGGGGCGGGCGTAGACGTCCGGGCAGAGATCGAGAGCTGGAAGGCGCTTGTCACAAAAGTGAATTATTTTTATCTGGGAGGCAAACAGCTGGGCCCGAAGCTCCAGCTCAGGAAAGTGTCCGTCGGCAGCGTCAAGACCGACGACTCCGGCCGCATACGTCTGGCGACTCTCTCCTTCGAGTTCAAAGAGTACGATCCAGACACCACCAGCGTGAAGGTGAACACCTCAGCGCTGAAAGTGAAGGCCAGCAAGACGACCAAGGCCCAGAAGAAAACCACAAACACCGCCGTCAAGAAAGCGGCAAAAAAGACAATCAAGGTGGGCGACTATGTGAAACCCACCGGCACGAAATACGCGACCGGCCAGACGATCCCCTCATGGGTGAAGCAGCGCAGCCATAAGGTGAGCCAGATCAAGGAAAGCCAAAACCGGGTGCTGCTGGGACACCCGGACGGGATCAACAGCTGGGTGTATCTGAGCGAAGTCACGCTCGTGTAAGGAGGGAGGATATGCAAGCACATGGAAACGGGAACCCGGAAACGTGCGCCTCCAATCTGCTGCGGACAATCCGCGGCGAGGTGCCATACGACCGAGTGAGGGGCCGGGACGGTGCCCTGATCGACCAGCCGAACGCCACGGACGAGGCCGTCGCGGACGCTGAGTGGGTGCTGGAGACATTCGAGCCCCGCGTCAATACGAAGGACATTCAGATCAACCCGGAGGCCGGGAACCCCGGAAACTTTATCACCTATGTGGACATTGAAAGAAAGGAGGACGAGGACGCATGAGCGAGCTCAAATTCATAGACACCGAGGCGGGCCCGATCCGGGACGGCATACTGGAAGATCTGGAGAACGGCGTCAACGAGCCCTTATATCCGGGCGACGAGCGCCGGATCTTCGGCGAGGCTCTGGCTCAGGTGGTGGTGGCCGTTTACAACAGCGTGAACGACGCCTGCCGCCAGAAAATGCTCAGATATGCCCGCGGGGACGTGCTGGACGCTCTGGGAGAAAACCGGGACACCGCCCGGCTCGCCCCTACCTTCGCCACCACCACACTGCGCTTCGGCGTGAATGAGGCCGTGTCTCACAATATCATCATACCGGCCCGGCTGCGGGTGACGGGTGACTTTATCCACTATTTTCTGACAGACCAAACCGTCGTACTTTACGCAGGGCAGCTCTACGTCGAAGTGGGCGCGACAGCTGAAAAGGGCGGCGCAGATTATAACGACGCAGCGATCGGGGAGCTCTCCCAGATCGTTGACCTCTCGGACGTCGCCCTGATTGACTATGTAACCAACACTGAGCCGACCGACGGGGGCGGCAATCAGGAAACCGACGAAGCATACCGGGAAAGGATCCGGGAAGCGGAGAACCGGCTCAGCACCGCGGGCCCCGAAAAGGCGTACCGCTACTGGGCGCTGTCTGCAAACCCGATCGTCACGGACGCGGTGGTGGAGTCTGAAACCGAGCAGATCAAGCGGACGCTGAAAACCTACGCCGGGCACGCCTTCCAAGGAGGCGCGAACCTGATCCCGGAGTCTCTGGTGGTGTATCTGCCGGGCGGCTCTGAGGCCGTGGCCGGTGCCGACTATACGGCCAGCTATGACGACGAGCTTCTGACGCTGGCCCTCTCCGGCTCTCTGGCAGCAGCCGACGAGGTAAAGATCGAGATCACCCGGAACATGTACGGGCGCGTCAAAATCGTGCCGATCTGCGCCGGTGGAGAGCTGCCGGACGAGGATATACTGGAGGCCGTGCGCCGCGCCTGCTCTGCGGACGACGTGAGGCCGCTCACCGATATTGTGCAGGTGGAGGCCCCGGAGGTGGAGCTCTACGACATAGAGCTGACCTACTACACGACCAAGGCCAACGAGTCCGAAGTCGTCAAGAATGTGGAAGGCCCGGACGGAGCGATCAACCGGTACATTTACTGGCAAGGCTCCAATCTGGATCAGGATATAAACCCCGACGATCTCAGGAAGCTGATCCTCTGCCCTCACTGGATAGAGAACCCGATCGGGGCCACCCGCGTTACTATCACCAAACCGGAATACAAGGAGCTGCCGAGCACCACCGTGGCGAAGTTTTCCGGGAACATCAACGTGCAGCACGTTGTAAAGGATTGAAAGGAGGTGGAACATGGGCGGCATGAAAGTGTCTGAGCTGGAGTTTTTGCGCCTTCTCCCTGCCTTCATGCGGGACGACGAGGCGGCGATCGCTCTCAGCAAGGCCATGAACCGACTCATAGGAGAGCCCAGCAAGCGCTTGAAAACGCTCAGAGTGTGGGACAACATAGACAACCTCAACGAAGCGGAATGCGACGAGCTGGCGTGGGAGCTTGACGTGGACTGGTACGACTCCACCGGCATGAGTCTGGAGGAAAAGCAGGCCACGCTAAAGATCGCCCAGCAGATCAAGCGCAAGCGTGGGACGAAGTGGGCCGTGGAGCAGCTGATCTCTGCATACTTCGGCGAGGGCTACATCATGGAATGGTACGAAATGTACGGCACCCCGTACACCTTCGTGGCGCTCACCACAAACCCGCATATAACGGCCCAGAACTTCGGCAAATTTGTGGAGGCCGTGAAGGCGGCCAAGAACGTGCGCTCGCACCTCGCGGGCGTTTTCTATTTCTGGCAGCAGGGGCCGGATCCGGGCGTCGAATACGCTCTGAGCTCCAAGCTGCACCGGTACAACTTCGTGAAATGCGGTACCCGTCCGAGGATCGCGACAGTGGGCTTTATTGTAAAGCAGAGCATTGAAACGGAACCGGAGGAAAAGCTGCACCTCTATGGCTTCCCCCGATCCGGGACAATCATCTGCGGAACCTACCCGCGGCCCGGAACTCTGGGCGCAGCTGCAAAGAATGAGATCGCCGTCGAAGGATCGGCTGAGCCTATCCGGTACGACTTCGGCAGAATGGCCGGAACCTACCCGCAGCCCGGAACTCTGGGCGCAGTCGTAAAGCAAAGCATTGAGGCGGCACCGGAAACGGATCCGCAGCTCTACGGCTTCACCAGCGCCGGGACAATCACCTGCGGAACCTACCCACGGCCCGGAACTCTGGGGCGAGTGCTCCAGAACCCGATCGGCTCCGAGCTGGAGACGGAGTTCACCGGCTACGGGTACAAAGGGGCCGGATCCCTTGCCTGCGGCACCTATCCGCGCATTTTGTCCGTAGGCGCAGGCATAGCAAAAAGAGTGGCCGCAGCTGCGGGGCTTTTCTGCGGAGCGTATGACTTCGTAAAGTGTGGAACACGGGGAGCCGGAACAAAAGGCGCAGTTATAACCAACAAGGCGGCAGCAGCCGCAAACCTCGCCTGCGGGGCGTATGACTTCGTGAGGTGTGGGACGCGGGGAGCTGGGACAAAAGGCGCGGCTATAACCAACAAGGCAGCTACAGCGGCGGGCCTCACCAGTGCAGCGTATAGCTTCGTGAGGTGTGGGACACGGCGCTGCGGTGAATAAACAGAAAGGAGGGCACACGAATGGCGTATTTTTACGACAGCTTCATGGAGCACCGGAGGAAACAGTGGCTCCGCTCGATCCACGCCGTAGAGGCTCAGGTGGGCGCGACGTGGCACCGCGGAACCATTAACAAGAAAACGATCGAAGGCGACACGCTGGTGATTTTAGCGACGTTTCCGACACTGGACGCCGTAGAGTGTACGATCTCGGCCTCTCGCCTCATTGACGTGCGCGGAGAGGTGGCAGCCTACCAGCAGCGCGTCATTGAAAAGGTGAGCCAGCAGGGCGTCCTCGTGAAGCTCACGATCCCGATCTATGAAGTAATAACCTAAAGGAAGGAGGAACAAGGACATGTACAGAAACACCCACTGGATCGACGAAGTAAAAGACCAAGAGACAGAGGAAGTCATTCAGGAAGGCACCCCTCAGAGTGCCGGGAACTTCAACAACATGGAGGGCGGCATTTCAGACGCGCACCTCGCGGCCGCTCTGCTGATTATCCAGAGCGGACTCACGGCCGATCAGGTGGCGACGGAGGAAAAGACGGTAACGCTCAGCAACAGCCAGAGCTACCCCTTCAACAACTCCACCCAGACGATCGCCCTCAACACCGTGAGAAACTTCACGGACTACACCGTGGAGGCAGAGATCACCGCCCACGACGGAAACGTCGGCGACGTGAGGATCTTCGACCGTATGCTGAACGGCTTCAAGGTGGCCTATGACGGCAGCGCCAAAAGCGCAACCATTAAACTGAGAATTAAAGGAGGAATGTAAAATGGCTAAAACCAACAAAGTGACCGTGACCGAAAAGAACGCGGGCCAGAAAATCGACTTCGAGCAGAGCGGCACCCGCCTGATCTTCGGCGACGACGAGATCATGCTGAACGCGGCCAAGTACCAGAAGGACTGGGACGTGGAGGTGGATATTTGCCGCGATAAGTCCGGCAACCTGACGATCGGCACCGGCTCCGGGCTGCGCTATGTGGCGCAGGTAATGATCCCGGCCGCAACCTACACCGAAACCGAGATCCCGGCAGAAGAAACAGCCGAAGCTCCGGCAGCAGAGGACACCGCCGAGGGCAGCGACGGCATGAACCAGAAAACCACCGTACAGAGAGACAAGAACCCGCTCGACATGGGCGACGTGACCGTTATTCTCTGGAGCATTGAATAAGACAAGGAGGACATGACAATGGCAAATTTTGATCTTTCCATGCTGGCACTCAAAAGCGTGTGCCCTACTAACACGATCGAGGTGGACGAAACCGATCTCCCTTCCGTGCTGGTGTATATCCCGGCATTTAAGAACAGCGACGTGCTGACCGGCGGCAACGACTCGATCCACCCCGCTTTTATCGTGAACGGCGTCCAGATCCCCGGCTTCTACTACTCCAAGTACCAGAACGTCGTCCACGCTGCGATCAATACCGAAGGCTACAACGTGACGGCAGCGTACAGTCTGCCCGGCGAGGATCCGGCCGTAAATATTGACTTCGACACCTCCCGCGCACGTTGCGAGGCGAAGGGCCACGGCTGGCACCTCTCCACTAATGCGGAGTGGGCCGCGATCGCCATCTGGTGCAAAAAGAACGGCTTCATGCCCTACGGCAACAACAACTACGGCAAAGACACCAGAGAGAGCAACTACAAGGCGATCCCGTCCACGGCCCGCGACAGCTCCGGCCGTATTCAGAGAGTGGCGACCGGAACCGGCCCGCTCACATGGAGCCACGACAAGACTATGGGCGGTATCTGGGATCTGAACGGCAACGTGTGGGAATGGCAGGGCGGGATCCGCTTCGTATGGGGCGAGCTCCAGATCCTTGCAAACAATGACGCCGCGGATCCTGACAACCCGCAGAACGAGACGAGCGTGTGCTGGAAGGCAATCAACGCGGCCGACGGCTCTCTGGTGGATCCTGAGTGCAGCGTCTCCGGCTCTGCGAAGCTCTCCGGCAACACCGTGAAACTGGACTATGTGAGCAGCAAGTGGACATATAGCACCACCATTTCAAGCCTCGTAGACCAGAGCCGGAGCTGTCTCTTTGCGAACGTCACCTGCACCGCTGCGATCGGCGCGGCCACAAAGGTGCTGCTCCGTTCTCTGGCTCTGCTGCCTGACGAGGGCGCAACTGAGGCCGACTACGAGGGCGACTACTACTGGCTGAATAACGGCGTAGCCGAGCGCTGCGTGGTCCGCGGGGGCTACTGGGACGCCGGTGCGCACGCTGGTGTGTTCTGCTTCGACGGCGGCCACTCCCGCGCGTATGTCGGCCCGGGCGTGGGCTTCCGCTCCGCTTATATCCCGAATATCGGGTAATCTGGCAATCTGAAAATCTGGCAAGGGGCGGCCCCCCACCAAAGGGCCGCCCCTACCCTTTTAAGGAGTAACACATGGACAATTTAGAGCTGCGCCAGCGTATCACCCGGAGCATGATCCGAGTAGCTGAGCGCACCCAGAATATGAGGCGGCCGGAAAAATTCGAGTACCGCAAACACATGACGAACGCCTTCATGGAAATGCTGGAGCTCTGCATTGAGGCCAACCGATCGCGGGGCAACCGACGGCTGGAGCTCCAGAACAAAATGGACACGAAGCTGGACGTGCTGCGCACTCTGGTGGACACGGCAGTCTCGCCGGAGGATCGCCTGATCTCTCCGGGGCTTCACGAAGTCTGGAGCAAAGAACTGAACGAAATCGGGCGTATGCTCGGCGGCTGGAAAAAGTCGAACGTGTGAGCCCGTGGGGAATGTGTCGAGAAAAAAGGAGGCGCTGCGTGATCCGCGGGGGCAACTGGAACAACGGTGCGAACGCTGGTGTGTTCTACTTCAACGGCAACAACTCCCGCGCGAATGTCAACACGAACGTGGGCTTCCGCTCCGCTCTCGCCTTATTCGTTTTTAGTCTGCGGGCTACGGCTCAGCAGAAACAGCAAGGCAAAAGGGACGCATTTCCCGGCCGTCAAGGCCAAAGATCAGCGCCCGTGCAGTCTGCTGGCGAAAGTCGCCAGAGACGGCGGGCAAACCGCGGAGGCTGGCCGTTCCCTCATAAGCGGGTGAAGGCGGCCGGGATCCTATGGTGTGGCGGCCATAGGGGAACGGACGCGCCAAGGAGTGTCACACGCGGGCCATTATTTTGACAGTAAAGGAGCGAGGACATGGAAACATCAAACCGGCCCTCCCTTCTGGAGAGAATATACTCGTGGGAGAACCTGCTCGAAGCATACCACGAGGCAGCAAGCGAGAAATGGTACCGCAGCGACGTGGTGGCCTTCTCTGCCAATCTGGAGGAAAACCTGATCGGCATACAGAACGACCTCATGTGGCGCACCTACACCGTGGGCCGGTACCGGCAGTTCTACGTCTCAGAGCCGAAGCGTCGCCTCATAATGGCGCTGGGCTTCCGGGATCGCGTCGTACAGTGGGCCATATACCTGCAAGTCAACCAAGAGCTCGACAACGGCATGATCTACCACTCATACGGCTGCCGCGTGGGTAAAGGAACCACCAGAGCCGCCGACCGGCTTCAATACTGGTGTGAGCAGGTGGACAGAAAGCCGGGCCCGCGCTGGCACTACTTAAAACTGGACGTTTCCAAGTATTTCTACCGGGTAGACCATGAGGTGCTACTCGGTATTTTATCGCGGAAATATCCCGGAGAGGACGGTTTTCTCTGGCTCATGCGCGTGATCGTGTGCTGCGATCATACACCGTTCGGCCTGCCTCCGGGCAAGAGCGCCGACGAGGTGCCGCCGTCCGAGCGGCTTTTTGAGGTAGGTATGCCGATCGGCAACCTCACCAGCCAGCTGCTCGCGAACGTCTGCCTCAATGAGCTGGATCAGTATGTCAAGCACGAGCTCAGGGCCCACTACTACGTCCGGTACATGGACGACATGGTGCTGCTGCACCAAGACGCCAAGGTGCTGAACGAGTGGCGCGTGCTCATTGAGGAATACCTGGGCGAAGTGCTGCACCTCGAACTCAACAGCAAGACCGCGATCGGCCTTGTCTGCCGGGGCGTCACCTTCGTGGGCTGCCGGATCTATCCGGGCAGGCGCAAGCCAACACCGCAGGCCGTCAAGAAAATGAAGGCCCGTATGCGGTACATAGCCAAGGAATACGAGGCCGGGCTAATTGACTTCGACGCCGTGGACGCAACCATGCAGAGCTACTTCGGTATGCTGGGGCATTGTGCCACCCGCGGGCTCCAGAAGTGGATCGAGAAAAATATTATTTTCAAACGGAGGGACAGCGATCTGTCTCAGGAGGTGAACACATGGACGTAACAGCAATCATTATCGCCGCCAGCATACCCTCGGCGCTGACGGGCTTCTGTTTTTGGCTGATCGAGCAGAGACTCCAGAAACGGGCAAAGAAGCTGGAGGCCGAGGAAAAGGAACGGCGGGAAGCAGAGGAAAAACGCGAGCGGCTCAGGGAGCAGCAAGAGCTCCTTCTGGTGCAGGGAGTCGGGGCGGCGATCGCCCTCGGCGAAGCAACCGCCAAGGCCGTGCAGCGGATCCCGGACGCTCATTGTAACGGTGACATGCACGCGGCCCTTGACTATGCCGCCAAGGTGAAGCACGCGCAGAAGGACTTCCTCACCCGGCAGGGGATCGAGGCCCTCTACGACTAAGGAAGGAGGCACTCATGCAGGGATATGAAGAACACGAAGCAACAGCTCAGGGAACAACAGAGCCGGATCCAGAACGGATCCGGCAGCTTTATGAAGAAAACCGGAGACTCAGGAAGCAGATCCGGCAGCTGAAAGCTGCTGCAGCAGCGAAGAAAAAAGTCGAGTTTTCAAAGCTCGTTTTTATGGGCGTGAGTATCGTCACTATAGCGATCACCGTCTTTTCCTGCCGCATGATCTGGCTTACCATGGACACCTCGGCGCTGGCCTACCTGATCCCGGCCGTGTTTGCTGAAATGGCAAGTGCGACCGGATTCTACTACACCAAGGCCAAGGCCGAGAACAAGATCAAACTCATGGCGGCGTCTGGCGTGCAGCCGGAGCCGTCAAACTTTAATGATTTTTAAGGAGGCGACAACATGGCACTAACCGGAAACACCACAGAGGCGAAGATCTGGAACCACCTCAAAGGCTGGATCCTGAACGACTACGGCGCGGCGGCCCTCATGGGGCACTTGTACGCCGAGAGCGGCCTCAATCCCCGGAACCTGCAAAACAGTTACGAGAAAAGCCTCGGCTACACCGACGACGCCTACACGGCAGCCGTGGACTCTGGCAGCTATGCAGGCTTTGTCCGGGACTCTGCGGGCTACGGCCTCGCCCAGTGGACGTACTGGAGCCGCAAGGAGGCACTGCTCGCTTATGCGAAGGCAGCCGGGGCCTCCGTGGGCGATCTGGAGGCACAGCTCGGCTTTTTGCGCAAAGAGCTGACCGAGAGCTACCCGTCCGTGCTGGCGGCCCTGAAATCGGCCAAAAACGTGCGGGAGGCGTCGGACGTCGTTCTCACCAAGTACGAGCGCCCGGCAGACCAGAGCGAAAACGTAAAAATCAAGCGGGCAGGCTACGGCCAGACGTACCTCAGCAAGTACGCAGGCGGCAGCTCTGCCGGAAAGGAAGGCAAAACAATGAGCAATAGTTCACTGGTAAATTGTACGGTTTACAGTCCTAACCACAGCGGAAAAAGGACTCACAGCATTGACACCCTCACGCCGCATTGTGTCGTGGGCCAGCTCACGGCTGAGGCGATCGGGGGCTGCTTCCCTAAAGGCAGGGAGGCAAGCTGCAACTATGGCATAGGGAAAGACGGCCGGGTGTGCCTGATCGTGGACGAGTGCAACCGGAGCTGGTGCAGTTCGAGCAACTCAAACGACCAGCGGGCGATCACGATCGAGTGCGCGAGCGACACGTCCAGCCCCTACGCTATGAACTCTGCCGTGTACGAGAAGCTGATCCAGCTCTGCGCTGACATCTGCAAAAGAAACGGCAAAACAAAGGTTTTATGGCTCGGCAGCAAGGAAAAGACGCTTGCATATACGCCGAAAAGCGACGAAATGGTGCTGACAGCGCACCGGTGGTTTGCAAATAAATCATGCCCCGGCGACTGGCTGTACTCCAGATACGGAGAGCTTGCGAACCGGATCAACGCCCTGCTGGGCTCTGGAGCCTCTACCGGCTCCAGCGGCTCCGGCAGCTCTGGATCTGGAAGCACCTCACCCTCCGGCTCTGTTCTGTATTGTGTCCAGACCGGCGCATATTCCAAGAAAGCAAACGCGGACGCGCAGGCGGCCAAAATGAAGGCGAAAGGCTTCGAGGTACTCGTCAAGAATGTGGGCGGCATGTACAAAGTGCAGACCGGCGCATATTCCAAGAAAGCAAACGCGGAGGCCCAGCTGGCAAAGGTAAAGGCCGCAGGCTTCGACGCCTTCATAACCACGAACGGCGGCAGCTCTGCCGGATCCTCGGAAATCGCCGTGGGGGACGCGGTGCAGTTCGCTGGAGGCCCGCACTATAAGAGCGCAGACGCCACCAGCTCCAGTGGCAGCCCGAAAGCGGGCCCGGCCAAGGTGACGGCGATCAAAAAAGGAGCTAAGCACCCGTACCATGTCGTACACACCAACAGGCAGTCCTCAGTCTATGGCTGGGTAGACGCCGATCGGGTGACAAAATGAGCATAGAGACGATCGCAAACGCAGCCCTCGGAGTCATGGCTCTGGCTGTGTTTATAGTCTGGATCCACGCGATCGCAAACTGGGACGGGAGCGGCTCGTGCGACGAGACTCAGTGCGACGCCTGCCCCTTCCCTTGTGATAACCACAAAAAGAAGGAGGTACAAAGAAATGAACGGAACAATGCAGCAGATCATGAGCGCCTGCGTGCCCGTCCTCTGCCTGCTAATCACAGCGGGCGGGGCTTATGCCGTAGCGCTGCTCCGCAAGGAAACAGCAAGGCTCCAGAAGGAGCTCGACAACGAAACCGCGAATAAATACATGGACATGGCCGTGGACGCGGTAGAGCAGGCGGTGGCGTCTACCGCCCAGACATTCGTTGACGCCCTGAAAAGCTCCGGCGGCTTCACCAAAGAGAAGCAGCTCGAAGCCTTCCAAAAGTCCAGAGACAAAGCGCTGGAGATCCTCGGAGACACGGCCGTGGACGCTCTCAATGAGATTTACGGAGACTTCGACGCATGGATCGACACCAAGATCGAGCAGGTATGCCGCGACCTCAAACGCCCGGACACCGGAGAGGCAGCGACAACGGCAGCCACCACGGCAGCAGCTACCGCGGCCAGCGTAGCGACTACGATCGCAGCCACAACGGTGCAGCAGCTCGCTGGCGAAGCTCCGGCCACTGAAAGCACGGTGGAGGTGGAGATCGAGGAAGACACCGGCAAGGAATAGCGAATAAATGCCCCTGAGAGCCCCGCACGAGCCCTCAGAGCGCACGAAAAGAGCCCGGCGGGTAGTTTAATACCCTCCGGGCTTTTTCTGCGCCTTCTCGGCCTCTATTTTGAGAATTTGAGCACAACGGCCACCACCTTCTCAAAGAAGTGGAGGATCCGTTTCGGCGTGTTCAAATTCGCGCCTTCTGGTGCAGTCAAGAAGACTTGAACCATTCTTTAAGCCCTCCTTATATGCATCCAAATCATGCTGCAAATATTCCGGCAATCCATACTCATACCCAAGGGCACACCGTAATACATGCCCTACGGGCGGGTGGACTTCGTCCATTAAGGTATACGCACGTTCACGGTTTGCCTGATGAAGCTTCATATCTTCTGCCAAGCCCTTAGAAATCATGATACACCTTCTATTTAAAAAACTTAATCTTCCCAATCAGAGGCAATTCCTTTCTCTCGCCCTTACATGCAGCCACAATTCCCATCACCATCAGGATGAAGAATACAAGCCCCAGGATATCGAATATCCAGGAAAACATCCCTCCGCCGAAATGTATAATCGAATGCAGGCCCCACACCCAATCGCCCTCCAACAAATCCACCAGCGAGGATAATATAAAAAGCACCAAACCCTGATTTACATGATGCTTGACATACTCGGACTTCTTATTCCCCGCAAGAAGGGGTATCAATACCAGAATCCCAAGATAAGACAGCACTCCCATGGCTTTATTCTGGCGCACCTCATTCTGGTCAAAAAAATCAACCGAGCCATACCCATACTGCTGATATCCTGCTTGTTGGTATCCATACTGCTGATATCCTCCCGACTGATACCCCTGCTGGCCATTCTGACCGTAGCTCTGCCGGCTGGCCTGGCTATACCCCTCTGACTGATAACTCTGGCCATAACTTTGATTACCATATGTATATTCCTGACTGCCGTTCTGTCCATAGCCCGTATCACTTCCTGCCTGGCTGCCGCCCGTATAACCGCCTGATACATTGGGTATCTGAGCGCCGCAGTATGGACATGACACGATTCCGTCATCCACCTTTGCACCACATTTCACACAATAAGACATCTTTATTGCCCCTTCCTCTCTTAGAATAATTCTATTGTATTCCCCACACGCTCAATGTGCAATCCCTTTCTGAAATCTTTAGAAAATATGTTAAGAAAATGCCACTGTCTCAATCGTCCAGTCCCAAAATCTCTGCCAACACCTCCACAATAATCTCGTTGGTACAGGATTTCACATATCCTAACATATGCAGGGAAATTTCATCCTGCTTCTGCGCCTCTGTAAGCGTATCGTCCTTTTTGGTATTCTCAATCAACTGGATGAGCTTGGGCGTCAACTCCTCATATATCTCAATGGTCGTCTGTGTGACCATCCGTCTCAAATCATCTTTTCTGGTCGGCACCATAGGATTTTCCTCCTTCCGCTAATGAAAACCTGCTTAATATCCGGCGATCCTCCATATCATCCAAGATTACGCACCTTGAAATCCCTCTGTGCCTCCCTTTGCTGATCCTTCCTGGCAATATCCTGCCGTTTGTCATACAGCTTCTTACCCTTAGCCATCCCAACCTCGATTTTAACAAGGCTGCCTTTGAAATACACCTTAAGGGGCACTATCGCCACCCCCTTCTCCTTCGTCTTTCCAAGCAACTTGTTAATCTCCGACTTGTGGAGAAGGAGTTTTCTGACCCGCAGCGGGTCCTTATTGAAAATATTTCCCTTCTCGTAAGGGCTGATATGCATACCATAGATATAGACCTCGCCATTCTCCACACGGATAAACGACTCCTTAATGCTGCATTTACCCATCCGCAAGGACTTAACCTCGGTTCCGTGAAGGGCAATGCCCGCCTCATAGGTATCCAGTATAAAATAATCATGGTATGCCTTCTTATTATTGGCGATCATCTTCCCGTTTGTCTTTGCCATATGCATGACCTCCTCACATTAAAAATGCTCATCACTTGGATATTACATCCACAATTTCAAAATCTATTGTCCTAAGCATCCGGTTGGCGTCAAGGACGCGTACCCGTACCTTCTGTCCCAGTTTATACACCTTGCCGGTATGTGACCCTGCCAGCTCATACCGTTCCTCATAATAATCGTAATGGTCGTCCGTCATATTGGCTACATGCACCAGACCCTCCACCGTATTGGGCAGCTCTACATACATCCCCCATTTGGTCATGCCGGAGATGACGCCCTCGAATTCTTCCCCGATATACTGCTGCATATATTCCACCTTCTTGAGCTTAACCGTCTCACGCTCAGCCTCCTCAGCCCTTCTCTCCATCTCGCTGGAATGTTTTGCCACCTCCGGAAGAATACTCTGGTAATGGGCAAGCTTCTCCTCGTCCATCCTTCCCCTCAGGTTGTCCTTGATAATCCTGTGAATCTGAAGATCCGGATATCTCCGGATAGGCGAGGTAAAATGCGTATAATAATTCGCCGCCAGCCCGAAATGCCCGATATTCTCCGGCATATACCGCGCCTGCTTCATCGAGCGCAGCGCAAGACGGCAGATTAGCGCCTCCTGTGGCGTATCCTCCACCTTGGCCAGAAGCTTCTGAATCTCCTTCGGACGAAGCTCATTCACCCCGACATGCATAGAATATCCGAAATTATTGATGAATGTTGCAAGGGTTCTAATCTTCTCCTCGTCCGGCGGCTCGTGGGTACGGTAAACAAAGGGCAGCTCTTGCCAATAATAATCCTCTGCCACAGTCTCATTTGCCAGAAGCATAAAATCTTCTATCAGCTTCGTCGCCACATTACGCTCATAGGGCCGAAGCTCAAGAGGCTTTCCCTCCTCGTCAAGCACCATCTTTGTCTCCGGAAAATCAAAATCAATAGAGCCGCGTCTCATCCTTCGTCCCCGCAGAATCAAAGACAACTCCTCCATCCTCTGGAACAGAGGCACAAACTCCTGGTAACGTTCAAGCTCTTTAAAATCTCTATCCTCCAGAATCTTTTTGACGCTCGTGTAAGTCATGCGCGCATCCACATGAATCACCGTCTCCGCAATCTCATGGGAAACCACAAGCCCCTTTTGGTTTACGGTCATAATACAGCTAAGAGCCAACCGGTCCTCCCCTGCATTCAGGGAACAGATTCCGTTAGACAGCTTGTGGGGTAGCATGGGAATCACACGGTCTGCCAGATAAACACTGGTCCCCCGTTCTCTCGCCTCCCTGTCCAGGGCGCTGTTCTCCTGGACATAATTGGCCACATCCGCAATATGGACGCCCAGGACGTAATTCTCCCCTTCCCTTGTAAGGGAAACGGCGTCGTCCAGGTCTTTGGCATCCTCCCCGTCGATGGTGACCATCTGCCACCCCCGCAGGTCTTTGCGCCCCGCCATATCGGCAGGACTTACCTCCTTCGCCACCCTCTCTGCCTGGGAAAGAAGCTTTTCTGAAAATTCCACAGGAAGGTCATAGCCTTTGACAATGGACATGATATCCGTACCAGGGTCGCTCACATGCCCGATGATTTCCGTCACCCTGCCCTCCGGCTTACGCCCCGCCTCCCCGTAGGAGGTAAGCTCTACCACAACCTTATGCCCGCTGACCGCGCCCTTCGCCTTGTCAGCCGGCACAAAAATATCGTATGGAAACCGCTGATTATCCGGCAGGACAAACCCGTAGCTTTGCTGCTCTTTTTTCTGGAACAGACCCACAACCTTCGTAAGCCCTCTGGCAGTAATACGTACAATCCTGCCCTCCCGACTCCGCTTCTGTCCCTGATTCTCCTTCGTAATCACCAACTCCACCTGGTCGCCGTCAAAAGCGCCGTTCACATCTGCCTCGCTGATATAGACATCCGGATTGCCGTCCTCCGTCACTACAAAACCGAACCCTCTTAAGCTGGCGCGAAATGTCCCTGTCAAATGCTTTGCCTCGCCTTTGCAGTATTTCCCCCGCTTTGATAAGTAGATTTTCCCATCCTCCTCCAGAGAATTCAACACCTCTCTCAACTCGTCCCGCTGTTCTTTTGGAACCTGCAAAAGCATGGCAAGCTCTTTAAACTTCATAGGCACATACAGGCTGTCGCAGATTAGTTCATAGACTACCTTTTTTCTCTTTTCAAATGACTTGTCCATCTCTTGCAACTCCTCCTCACTCTCAATATGCTTAACTTTCGTATCATCATGTAGGGGCGGCTTTTTCCCCTGCTCGCCGTGCGGCCCGATGCTGCACCGGCAGCAAACCTCCATATGCGGTCCTACACAAATAAATAGACACTCCCATACAGGAGTGTCCCACTGTTCTCATAAAAATATGCCGCTTATGCAAATACTTTTAAATTCAACACTGCTGCCAGTACAATAAACAGGATCGCAAGGAACTTTGTGGACTTCACCAGCGCGCCCTCCATGGAACGGCCCTTGTTCTGTCCCCAGTAAGTATCCGCCATACCGCTGATCGTTCCAAGTCCCGCAGACTTGCCCTCCTGCATCAGAACAATCGCTGTCAGTGCAATACAGTCTATTGCGAATATTATCATTAATATTATCTTTAGAATCTCCACCTTCTACACCTCCTACGGCTAAACCTTTTTTATTCTACCATAAGATGTCTAAAATAGCAAGAACGGATTCCTATATTCTGCCACGTCCCCTAACCTTTCCTCAATCCGAAGAAGCTGGTTATACTTCTCCACCCGTTCAGAACGGCACGGCGCGCCAGTCTTAATCTGTCCGGAATTAAAAGCCACGGCAATATCCGCAATGATAGAGTCCGCCGTCTCACCTGAACGGTGGGAAACAATCGTCCGGTATCCGGCATTTTTCGCCGTCTCAATGGCATTAAACGCCTCGGTCAGCGTACCAATCTGGTTGACCTTCACCAGTATCGCATTTGCCGCCTCCCGCGAAATTCCCTTCTTAAGCCTTTTCACGTTGGTGACAAACAAATCGTCCCCCACAAGCTGTATATTCCCACCCAGGCGTGTGGTTAATAATTCCCATCCGGCCCAGTCCTCCTCATCCAACGGATCTTCAATGGACGCTATGGGAAATTCCTGAGTCAATTCCTCATAGTATTCAATCAATTCCTCTGCCGAACGTACTACCTGATGTCCATGCATCTTGCTTTCGCCCTCGAAAATATATTTCTTCACATTCTTATCATACAGTTCTGTGGCCGCCACATCCAAGGCAAGCACAATATCCTCCCGCGGCCTGTAACCTGCCGCCCCGACTGCCTCCATAATAAAGCGAATGGCCTCCCTGGCATCCGGAAGATCCGGCGCAAAGCCGCCCTCGTCTCCGACTCCGGTGCTGTACCCGTGTTTTTTCAGAAGCTTCTTAAGGGCATGGTAAATCTCCGCACACATGCGAAGCCCTTCCCTGAAGCAGCAGGCCCCCACAGGCATAATCATAAATTCCTGGACGTCGATGGTATTGTCCGCGTGCTTCCCGCCGTTCATGATATTCATCATAGGAACAGGGAGGCGTTTTGCATTGGTTCCGCCAAGATACGAGTACAGGGGAAGCTTAAGAGCCAAAGCAGCGGCCCGCGCTGTTGCCATGGATACGCCAAGCATTGCATTTGCCCCAAGATTGGACTTATTCTCCGTACCGTCCAACTGTATCATGATTCGGTCAAGCATAGGCTGGTCGAATACATTTACCCCAATAACCGCAGGCGCAATCCGCGCATTCACATGGTCTGCCGCCAGCTCTACGCCAAGCCCGCCATAGCGTTTTTCTTTGTCACGCAGCTCTAACGCCTCATACTGTCCGGTAGACGCACCTGAAGGTACGCTTGCCCTTCCCAGATACTCGTCTCCGGCAAGCACTTCTACTTCTATGGTCGGATTCCCGCGGGAATCTAGGATTTCTCTTGCGTATACATCCGTAATCGGTAAATACTTATGCATCTCATTTCCTCCTGGTATAGTATTGCCTTCCTCCTATATTATGCGCCGCTTTTTTGATTCTAATGCAGATTCAATAATTCCATTGACTTTTCTCAATGTCAGCGTTACAATCGGGTGTGGTATTAAAAGAATATTTTGTCGAGGTTTATCATGAAATCACAATTTAAGAACTTTGTTTATCTGACTCTAAGTACACTGGTAATGGCGGTTGGCATCTATTTTTTCAAATTCTCCAACAACTTTACCTTTGGTGGAATCACAGGACTTGCCGTACTGGTAGCCAAGTCCGGCTCCATTTCCGCGGGAGACTTTTCTTTCATTGCAAATATGGTTCTGCTAGTCATCGGCTTCTTTGTTCTCGGAAAGAAATTTGCCGCAAAGACCGCATACAGCAGTATCCTTCTGTCAGTCGCCTTGTCGGGCCTTGAGCGTATCTGGCCCATGAGCCAGCCGCTGACCGACCAGCCCCTTCTTGAGTTGATATTTGCCATTGCTCTGCCGTCCATCGGCTCTGCCGTGCTGTTTAATATCGGGGCATCCAGCGGCGGAACAGACGTGGTCGCCATGATTATGAAGAAATACACCAGCTTCAACATCGGAAATGCCCTGCTGGTCACAGACCTTTTTATCACGATTGCCGGCTTCTTCGTATTCGATATCCAGACCGGCTTGTATTCTGTCCTGGGCCTGGCGCTGCGCTCTTTCATGATTGACGGATTTATCGAAAGTTTGAACCTTTCAAAATATTTTAACGTGGTATGCAAAAATCCGCAGCCGATTTGCGACTTCATCAAAGACGAGATGCACCGAAGCGCAACCATCGTCCAGGCAAAGGGCGCGTTCAGCGGCGAAGACAAATACATTATCTTCACGGTAATGAACCGCATAGAGGCAGTCCGTCTCCGGAACTACATAAAAGAACATTCTCCGGATGCATTCCTGCTGATTTCCAATACCAGCGAAATCATCGGCAAGGGCTTCCATTCTATCTAAAAATAGGATTCTACTTGTAGTTTAGACAAAAACACATGATTCTACTGACGTTCGATTGCAGGAAAGCTGATTTTAGGCTAAAATTTGTTTGTACGGAAAGCCTTTTTCTTCCGGTATATGTGGTGGGGAAAAGATACGAATAACTGCATCATAATAAAAATACAAGATACGTTATATTCCAATTCTCTGGAAATACCGTATCTTGTATTTTTCAAACACGCTCTAACCTACCATCAAGCCCTCCGCCTTAATCACGGCAACCACCTGCTCAACATATTTCTCACACAGCTCATCCGTCGCTGCCTCTACCATGACTCGGATGACAGGCTCGGTTCCACTCTCCCTAACCAGGATACGTCCGTCGTCGCCCAGGGCTTCTGCCACCGCATTAACCGCCTTTGTAACCTCAGGATTCTCTCTTGCCGTCTTTTTGTCTGCCACACGGACATTCTTCAACAACTGAGGATAAATCTTAACCGGCTCAGCCAGCTTCGCCAGAGTCATCTTCTTCTCAAGCATTACCTCCATCACCATCAAAGACGTAAGAATTCCATCCCCCGTAGTGGCATGCTTGCTGAAAATAATGTGCCCTGACTGCTCTCCGCCAAGTGAGAAATTATTGCGCACCATGTTCTCATACACGTACTTGTCGCCCACGGCTGTTTTCTCATACTTAAGCCCCGCCTTGTCGCAAGCCTTATAGAGTCCCAAATTAGACATAATCGTGGTCACAATGGTGTCTCCGTTCAGCCGCCCGCTTTCCTTCATATATTTTCCGCAAATATAAAGAATCAGGTCGCCGTCCACCACATTGCCGTTCTCGTCCACGGCAATACACCGGTCAGCGTCGCCGTCATAGGCAAAACCAACGTCCAGCTTCTTCTCCTTCACATACTGCTGCAAGACCTCGATATGGGTGGAACCGCAATTCTTATTAATATTCGTTCCGTCCGGCTCACAATTAATCACATAGGTCTTTGCGCCTAACGCGTCATACACGCTCTTTGCGATGGCAAAGGCGCTTCCGTTAGAACAGTCCAGACCGACACGCATATCCTTAAAGGAACGGGTTGCCAGGGAAATCAGATAGCCGATATAACGGTTTCTTCCTGCCGCATAGTCCACCGTAAGCCCGATATCCTCCTTCTTGGCCAGGGGAAGCTCATCCGTCTCTCCATCGATGTATGCCTCAATCTTTTCCTCCACCTCTGCCTCAATCTTATGCCCTTTACCGCTGATAATCTTAATGCCGTTGTCATAGAATGGGTTATGGCTTGCGGAAATCATAATACCGCAGTCAAAATCATCCGTCCTGGTCACATAGGAAACACTGGGCGTAGTGGTTACATGCAGAAGGTATGCGTTCGCCCCTGACGCAGTAATGCCTGCCGCCAGCGCATACTCAAACATATAGCTGCTTCGTCTTGTATCCTTCCCAATTACCACCTTGGCCTTATGGTCCTGTCCATAGTACCAGCCAAGATAACGCCCTACCTTGAACGCGTGCTCTACTGTCAAAACCTCATTTGCCTCGCCGCGGAAGCCGTCTGTTCCAAAATATTTACCCATAATCATTAACTCCTTCATGTCATTTGCCTGATTTACCGTTTTTTTTGCACAATTATCGCAAAATACGTTACTATTATATAAGGTTTGGGTGAAATATACAACTGCTAATTTAAATAAATAGAGATAGGTTAATCTTCACTACATATCCAATCACTACAAAAGGGGCAGTCAATCAATACCGACTGCCCCAGATACCTTTCAGCAATTCCTTTGTTATAGCCAAATTTTCTTTTTCCACATAAAAGGAATATACCATCTTCATTTTATTCATTCCAAGAGTCCCTATTACCGCAGTATCAATGGGATTCTTCTGTAAAATCTCTTTTACTTTGATTTTATATTCTATATGATACTGTGCAAATAACTCCTGAATCTCCTGCTTTTTCATGTAATCGCTTACTGTAACAACTTTCGACCAATGAAATATATTCATCGTCTATCCGCCTTAATGATGGAACAGCCGAAGCCCTGTAAACGCCATCGCCATCCCATATTTATTACAAGTCTCAATCACATTGTCATCCCTCACAGACCCGCCTGGCTGAGCGATGTACTTAACGCCGCTTCTGTGGGCACGTTCAATATTGTCTCCGAAGGGGAAGAAAGCATCCGAGCCAAGAGAAACCTCCTTAAGCTCATCTAACCACTCCCGCTTAGCCTCTCTGGTAAATATCTCCGGCTTCTCCTTGAAAATCTCCTGCCATGCGCCGTCTGCAAGCACATCCATATAATCCTCCCCGATATACAAATCAATGGCATTATCCCTGTCCGCCCGACGGATAGAATCCACAAAGGGGAGTCCCATAACCTGTGGGGACTGCCTCAGCCACCAGTTGTCCGCCTTCTGCCCCGCAAGGCGTGTACAATGGATTCTGGACTGCTGCCCCGCACCGATTCCGATTGCCTGTCCGTCCTTTACAAAACAGACAGAATTAGACTGTGTATATTTCAAAGTAATCATGGAAATCGCCAGATCTCTCTTAGCTTCTTCGGTCAAGTCCTTGTTCTCGGTCACAACATTTGCAAAGAAATCGTCGTCAATCTTTAGCTCATTCCTTCCCTGCTCAAATGTAATGCCAAACACATCCTTATGCTCTAACGGCTCTGGTACATAATCTGGGTCAATCTGGATTACATTATAGTTCCCATTCTTCTTCGCCTTAAGAAGCTCAAGAGCCTCGTCCTCGTACCCAGGGGCAATCACACCGTCCGACACCTCTCTCTTAATCAGCCTCGCCGTATCTGCGTCGCACACATCCGACAGAGAAATAAAATCCCCGAAGGAGGACATCCGGTCAGCCCCTCTGGCCCTTGCATAAGCACAGGCAAGGGGTGACAGTTCGCCAAGATCCTCCACCCAGTAAATCTTTGCAAGAGTATCTGTAAGGGGAAGCCCTACCGCCGCCCCTGCCGGAGATACATGCTTAAAGGACGTGGCTGCCGGAAGCCCTGTGGCCTGCTTTAACTCCTTCACCAACTGCCAGCCGTTGAAGGCATCCAGAAAATTAATATACCCTGGCTTGCCGTTCAATACCTGGATGGGAAGCTCTTTCCCCTTCTCCATATAGATTCTCGATGGTTTCTGATTCGGGTTACAGCCGTATTTTAATTCCAATTCTCTCATCTGTCTCATCCTCCTACTGGTTCTTATTCACAATCCTTGTCTGATATTTTCCCGTGGCGATATCAATATACCGTACAAACAATGACACCTTATTCTCCTCGTTCAGGCTGTCCCAAAGCATATCCGTAAACGCATCCATATCGTCCAAAATCCCTATCAGCTTCGGCTCACCCTCAAAGCTTGGAAGCGGGTCGCCGTCACACTGATATGTGTGGATAAAATGTCCCTCCCCTGCTGCCGGATTCTCATAAGCAAACGTATAGCGGTTACAGCTTTCGGGACTTCCGTTATTGCTCTTTAAAATCGACATGGCATAATTATAATTCCCGTTCTCGATATGCATAATCCCCGATATTCTCGGCGTATAATTGGGCGCGTCCGGCTCGAATTCACGGCATCTTAAGGATTGCTCAAAAGTCATCTGTCTGTCCATTCCCTCGTAAATGGTATCGGTCTGATCCCCGTTCGTCACAATGGTCTTATTCCCAAGCACCCGCACCGGCGCGTAGATAACCAGGCTTGGATCCGTGAGTTTCGCCGGATCAAACGCCTGGGTGCGGATTCCTTCCCCGTCCTCCACGAAGATACGGTTCCGGCTGTTCACACTTCTCCCCATGATAAAATAAGCGGTAACCGCGCTTTTCCCGTCAGGGCTCTTTCCAATAATAATCCCGCGTCCAGGATATGAATTACCTTTAAGTTCCTTGTCGATTGATAACATTTTCATACAAAATCTCCTTTTTTCGATGATTTTTGACCTGTTAGTTTATTATATATAAAATACTTCTCTTTTTCCAGTAGTATTTTCTATTGAATCCATGTTTTTAGAATGATACAATGTAAGTAAAAAACAGGGGGACAAGTTTCATGCGAAAACGAACATTTCTTATCTCCTGCATATTTGCTTTTGCCTTGCTCACCGGCTGCAGCGACAATAAGGCGGACGAATATGTAGGAGGACAGATTACTTCCATCAAGGAAAATGGCTCTGACAGCTTTGCCACAATACTGGATGAAGGGATTGCCGAGAGCAACGAATCTTATGTCCTGCAGTTTCCGGAGGAACTGCGGGAGCCTTATCTGGAATTTATGAAGGATTCCTTCGGCTCAATCACCTTTGAGGTGGCAAAGGCAAAGAAAATGAATGACGGGACTTTTTCCGTCCAGGTAACTTACACTCCGATTAACATTAAGAACACCGTGGAAGCCGCCAACACAGAACAGATTGCTTCTTTAGAAACCACAGAGCTTACCGGCGCAGTTACTTCCATCCTTGAGAAGGATACCAAGCTGATTAAGGATTCTCCCTCCCGCGAAGATGAAACCATCACTACGCTGAACGTGTATCAGGACGGGGATTCTTATAAGATTTCCACGGAAAGCCTTGAGAACCTGTTTGAACAATCTCTATACGGAGTCATGGAGCCCTACAACCAGGTCTGCGACATCCTGGACTGTTACGACTTCGTTAAGGCTTACTTGGACGCTTCCTTCAAGGGTGAAGTTTCCCGTTTTGCCCTGCATACTGACCGCACCGAGGAGGAGGCCCTTGCGTGGTATGAGTCGGACGTGTTCGATCCGCCTGCGGACTTAAGCGAAGCCTATGTTTCCAGATACCAGGAAGCCTTAAAAACCATGTTGAAGCAATGCCAATATACGGTTGGTATCCCCAAGAAGGAAACCGGAGTATACAGCTACACGGTTGAAATCAAGACCACGCCTAACACCAGCTTAGAAAGCGCATACGCCGAATTCGAGGGCGGTACTTACTATTCGATTGATGAGGTTTCCTCCGGACTGGTAGCCGCTATGGAGAAGTACGCTGCCGCGCCTACCTTTGGCGAGGAGACGTCCATGACTATCTCCTTTAACGCTTCTTCTATGCTAAGCGCAGGAGACGCGAATTCAGAACTGGCAACACTGGCCACCACCATATTCGCAATACCGTAGCAAAAGCTTATCAGGCTGCCAAGAAACACTATTCTCCCATCATTGAATTGGGAATATGGTTTTCCGGCAGCCTTATTAATATGCTTAAAAAACCGTCTTATTCCATTGGTATACTTTCATATCCACGCACCCGTCCACAAACTTTACTCCTTCTGCCTCCAGAAGCTCTGTCTGGCGGTTGCATTTCCCGCTGCCGAAGGCGCAGGACATCCTGCCCTCCTTCGTCACCACCCGATGGCAGGGCAGGTCGCTGTTACAGGGCGCCGCATGGAGGGCATAGCCCACCACCCGCGCCCAGCGGCGGTTGCCGGCAAGCGCGGCAATCTGGCCGTAGGACGCTACCTTGCCTTCAGGAATCTGGCGGATCACGTCATATATCTTTTCAAATGAATTCTTTTCCTCCATTACATATCCTTACCTTTTCTTTACAATTCTTCCACCTTACAGACATGCTCTTTGGTTTTCTTGCTGTAACTGATTCCAACTGCAAGAATTCTTCCCGTATATTTAGGTTTCTCACCAAGCTTTCCGCTGAAACGAAACGCGTATCTCTTATCTTTTATCTGCTGGATTGCCGCTTCCGGCGTACTGTCCACTTTTAACTCAAGGATCATTGCGTCATCTGCCCTGCGCCCAGGGTAGAAAATAAAGTCCACATATCCTTCGCCTGCCTTATCCTCCCTCTCTACACGATACCTGTCCCGCGCCGAAAGGTAAACCAGATTGACTACCGCTGAAAGCTCTGTCTCATTATTATAGGAAAGAATCGGAGATTCCGTATCGTGGGCGAATTTCAGAATCTCAGTCATCGTCCTGGTATCTCCTGCAAGTGTAGCCGCAAGCATTTTCTTAGAAGCATTTGCCAGATTATAAATATATCCTAATGATTTTTCTTTCTTCATCATGGCGGCATAGCTCTCCATCAACTCCCTGTTAGGGATAGATACACACCCGTCGTCATATGTCAGCAGCCCATAAACTACCATAGCAGAATATATTTCATCCTTTGTCGAAAGCCGCATGGAGGTTGCGGCATACTCCTGAATATCAGCCGAAACCGCCTCCCCCGCAAACAAAAGCGCCAAATCCTCCTGCACGTCGTCTACATTATCCTTGATATATCCAAATATAGAGTCATAGGTTCCCGAACTCGTCCAGTAATTCCTGAGCTGATTGTCCGTCAGGGCGCATACAATCGAGCGCGGATTATAGATTCTGCCGCCCGCCGCAGTATGATAACCGTCATACCACCCTGTTAAGTCCTCACGGGAAATCTTTCCGTTTTTCACTGCTTTCTGATAAACCGCAAAAATCTCATCCACTTCTGAATCCAAAAACCCAAAATACTCGCTAAAACGCTCTGATGTCGCCATATTATATTCTAAAAACATATTAATCTCAGAACCGTCCGAATATTTTGCAATAGGGAGAATCCCCGTCATATACGCCAACTCTACATATACCTGTCCCTTTAGCAGAGAGCGCAAAAATCGTAAATAGCTCTGCTTTTCTTCCTCCGTAACATATGACAAATGAAACACGGCATCCCATTCATCAATTACAAAGATAAACTTATCGCCTGTTTTCTGAAATATTGCTGCCAGTATATCCCATGAGGCACAGCTTGAATCAATACCGTACTCTGGATAAGCTTCTGCCAGATCGCGATTCAATCCATCCTGAATACGGTCTATATATTGCCTGTATGAACCGCAATCCCGCGGCTCTATGCTGAAATCAATATAGACCACATGATACTGATTCAGATAATTCCTGTAATCTCCACACCCCGCATCATTTAATTTCCTGCTGACTTCCCTGGACGCAATCTTGAGTTTCCCAAATACCTTATTCGCTTCTGCCGCCTTACCGAAAAAAGCGCCCACCATATTCGCCATAATACTTTTCCCAAAACGGCGCGGTCTGGTAATACAGAAGAAACGTTCTGGCATCCCCAATGCAGGAATCAGTTCCGCAAGTAATTCTGATTTATCTACAAAATATTTTGCCAAAGCCGCCCTTCTATATGCCTCATATGGAGTTCTGGAATCCAAAAACATTCCCATGTAAACACCCCTTTACTTCTTCCACTCTTTAATCCTCTTTAACCTTTCCCCAATCTCCTTTTCCTCCCCCTGCACCGTGGGATGATAATACTCCCTCTGGCTTAAAGACTTTGGCATACACATCATATGAGTCAGTTTTTCCTCTGTGTCGTGTGCATATTCATATCCCTTGCCATATTCCAAATCTTTCATCAATTTTGTGGGCGCATTGCGAAGCCAAAGGGGTACCGGCTCTGCCACAAGCTTCTTCACATCCTCCTTACACGTCTCGCACGCCATATACAGCGCGTTAGACTTAGGCGCCATGGCAAGATAGGTGACGGCATGGGTCAGGTGTACGTCACACTCCGGCATCCCCAAGAAATGACACGCCTGATACGCCGCCACAGCCACCGAAAGCGCATGGCTGTCCGCCATTCCCACATCCTCGCTGGCGAAGCGGATAAGCCTTCTGGCAATATACAGCGGATTCTCCCCGCCCTCCAACATCCGGCACATCCAGTAGATTGCCGCGTCCGGATCACTGTTGCGCATAGACTTGTGAAGGGCTGAGATAAGGTTATAGTGTTCCTCCCCGTTCTTATCATAAAGCAGAGACTTCTTACTGATGCACTGTTCCAGTCCTGCATCCGTTACAAGGATTCCCTCTGCGCTGATTTCTCCGTTGGTTACTGCCATCTCAAGGGTATTGAGGGCAGTCCTGGCGTCGCCGTTGGCAAACGCCGCTATCGCCTCCACCTGCCGTTCTGTTATCTGGACATTCTGTGGGCCGAAACCCTTAGGACTTTTAAGCGCATGGTTAAGAACCTTCTTTATGTCAGCCTCCTCCAAAGCCTTTAAGACAAACACCCGACATCTGGACAAAAGAGCTGCATTGACCTCGAACGACGGATTCTCCGTCGTGGCACCAATGAGGACGATACTCCCCTTCTCCACAAAAGGCAGGAAGGCGTCCTGCTGCGCCTTGTTAAACCTGTGAATCTCATCTACAAACAGAACGGTGCGAATCCCCATCCTGCGGCTGTTTTCTGCCTGGTTCATCACCTCCTTAATCTCCTTGATTCCGCTGGTAACCGCACTGAAATTAATGAAATCCGCATTGGTGCGGCTCGCTATGATTCCCGCGAGCGTCGTCTTACCAACTCCTGGCGGTCCCCAGAAGATCATAGAAGATATCTGGTCCCGTTCAATCAACTGCCGAAGCATCCTTCCCTTTCCAAGCAGATGCGCCTGGCCCGCGAATTCCTCCAATGTGGCAGGCCTTAAACGGCTTGCCAGCGGCGCCGTCTGCTCTCTGTCGTCAAATAGCGTCATTTGTTCCATAGAAAGCCTCTAATCCTCCACTTCCACCACAGCCATAATCTCTGTAACGCTGCCGCCTGGCAGTTCATTCGTCCCTATGGTCATCCTTGCCGCCAGGCCCTTCTCTCCGTATAATTCCCGAAGCAGCATAGACGCGCCGTCTGCCACACCGGTATAGCTTCCGAACTCATCGGTACAGCGGACATAGGCAATCATCTGCACAAACTGTCTGACCTTGTCCAAATCGCCTAACTCCGATTTCAAGACTGACAGGAGGTTCAATGCGCTAAGCCTTGCCCCCTCCTGCCCTTCTTCAACCGTCAAATCTTTTCCCACCACGCCGCTGACCAGAACTTCACCGTTTATATGCGCAGTCTGTCCTGCAAGGTACAGTAGATTCCCTACCCGCCTTGCAAGGACGTAAACGCCTGCGGGGGCTGCTATATTAGGAAGCTCTAAGCCCATTTCCTGTAACTTTTTCTCCACTCTCATATTTTTTCCCTCACTTTCTTTCTCTGTCTTTTCGCCACCTGGTATGGCAGGCAGGGGCTGACAACCCAATACCCTTTTTTCTTAGAGCCTTTTCTCTCAATGATTCCTGCTTCTTTCAGCCAACGAATTCGTTTTGTGATTGTAGTCATTCCTAATCCAACCTGCCGGCTGATTTCGTTTACTTTAATACTGCTGTCCTCCTTCATTAGCGCGACTATCTTTTCATCTTTATCGTCAAGCAATCCTTCTTCTTTTTGAATCAAATCAGATTTTTTCTTTTCTGTGATATTCAATGGAATTGTTACGGTAATAAAATTTTCTGTAATATCGAATACTTCCTTTCCATATCTGGATACAATGAGAGGAACTCCATGCCCCGTTTGTTCTATATAGTCCAACTGAACCATAATCTGCTGAAGTTCGAGGTTCACCGGTTTACTTTTTCCCTCATAGAACTCCTCCAGTGTAAGGCCATCTGGTAAGCCTCCCACCGATATAATCTCAATACGGTCATCAAACATATATACTGCCGGCGGCGTCTGTCTTGACCAACGATTGTGCAGACATGCATTCAGCCATGCCTCTCTGAAACAGGGGAAATCAAACAGCCTTCTTTCTTTTCTAAGACTTCCTCCCACATCCACTACGGTATCATTCAATGCCTCCATATAATCCAATACCTGTTTCACGGCTACAAGCATACACTTATAACCGTATTCATTCCGTTTAACCAACTCCGTCTTATTCGTCCCACGGAATACTGCCACTTTAATAGAGTAGCTATTCTCATCTGCTAAAATACCTGCCATCAAATTATAAGCCCCATCACGTGTCAGGAGATTCAAATTTTGCTCAAACGTATTCTCTCTAAGCGTCAGGTTATTTCCGGCATACAATACTTTTAATTGTTCAAAAGTTAATTCCTGATTATTCGCCTCAATATTAACAATAGAATCTGATATGCTAAGCATTAAACGGCGCAGCTGCTGTGGTGATATTTCTCTGTCTTCATCGGCTGATCTCATATAATACTTCCCGTATGCTGAATAAGGTTTTTCATCACCTGCGACAGTAACCTTTATTATATTTTTATCATCACACAGTTCCATGGTAATCGTCGGAATAATCTGTGGTTTGATTGCATTTGCAATACCCTGGGATATTTCTCGCATGGTACGGTTCCCAATCTGCTGTCCCACAATTTCACCATCATTTCTAACACCAAAATATAATGTCCCTTTTCCATTTTTATTTAGCATAGAAGAAAGTGAAACCATACCTTCTTTTAATTCTCCTGTTGTTTTTTTGAATTCAACCATTTCTGTCTCCATACCCAAATTCACATCAGCGCACCCCCTTTTCATAAAGTATATCCTTTTTTATTGTTTTAATCAACACTTAATAATCGCTTTATTAATCACATTTGCGATTATTAAAGCGATTATTAAATCATAAACCTCCGTTTTCTACATCTCCACCACCCTCGTAGCCACATTCTCCCGAAAGGCCGCGTCATGCTCTACAAACAGAAGCGTTGGCCGCCATTTCAGCAGCAACTCCTCAATCTGAACCCGTGACAGCACGTCAATATAATTCAACGGTTCATCCCACACATACAGATGCGCCTGCTCGCACAGACTCTTTGCAAGCAGCACCTTCTTTTTTTGCCCCGCGCTATAAAGGCTCACATCCTTTTCAAACTGCTCTCTGTTAAAATCCAGCTTGCGAAGCACCGCCTTAAACAGACTCTCCTCAAGCCCATACTCCACGGCTATCTCCCTCAGACTCCCTCTAAGAAATGACGTATCCTGAGAAATATACGAAATCCTAAGCCCCAGGCCCACATGGACATTTCCCTCAAACGTAAGCCCCTCTCCAAGCAGCAGCTTCAAAATACTGGACTTCCCGCATCCATTCCTGCCGGAAAGACAGACCCTCTCTCCCTGGCGAAGGTCAAATGTAATTCCTTGGCATACCTTCTTCTCGTCATAATAAACCGACACATCCTTAAATTCCGCCATCAAATCCCCATGGTAGGCAAGCGGGCGCATCTTGAGCGCATCCATAGTGTCAATATTCTTAAGAAGCTTCGACTTCTCCTCGATAGCCTGCTGCTGGCGGTTTTCCAATACCTTGGCACGCTTCATCATCTTCGCCGCCTTGTGCCCGATATGTCCCCGATCGGGACGAAGCCCCGCCACACGCTGCCCCTTCTTACTCTTTTCCACCTGGTCAGACCATCCGGAAGACTGTCTCGCCGCTTCCTTAAGCCGCTTCACCTCTGACTCTAGCTTCTGATTCTGTGCTGCCTCCAACTGATCCCTGGCCTCTTTGTTGGCATACCATGAGCTAAAATTCCCCTTTTGCACCTCAATATTCATCTTATTAATCGAAAGGATATGATCCACACAGGAATCCAGGAAATTCCGGTCATGGGAAACCAGTATAAATCCCTTCTTCTTATTCAAATATCGTGCAATCTGCCTTCGAGCCTCCACATCCAGATGGTTGGTCGGCTCGTCGATTAAAAGAAAACGATCCTCCCCCAGAAACAGAGCCGCAAGCAGCACCTTCTCCTGCTCTCCATAGCTCAATGTACAAAACGGACGATATAAGACCTCTGCGTCCACACCTAAAAGATTCAACTCCCGAAATAACTGCCATTCCTCAAACTGAGGATTCATTTCCTCCAGAAGCGTTAAAGTCATCCGTTCTTTTTCCTTCACCTCATAGGGAAAATAAACGAATTTGGTACTGGATACAATCCGTCCCTGATACTTATACTCTCCTAAAAGAAGCTTCAAAAACGTAGTCTTGCCCCGCCCGTTGCGTCCCACGAAGCCCAGTTTCCAGTCCGTATCAATCCGAAAGGAAACACCTCTAAACACCTCGTCAGAACTGCCCTCATATGAAAAACTCAAATCCACCACATCTATCATTGCCATATATGCGCACCTCCCGTCCATCCGTATCCGGCTCTCCTACAATGGGAAAACCAATAAAAGATACGAAAAAAGCTGCAAGAAAGTCTCCTTACAGCCTCAAGAAATACGCACAATGACCCACTTAGAGAGGATGCATTGCTTCTGTTACTATTTCAAAAATGAAGGGATGTCTGACTTTCCTGCTATCGGCACAACAAAAAGACGGAATATGATTCCGCGTCCCTTGTTATGCAGTTACACCTGTAATTAGCAAGAAATCTTCTTCATCCTTTCATCTCCAATCTGTCATATTCTGAAAACAGGATAACACAGGGCGGTACAAATATCAAGATATTTATTTCATGAATTTCTGTATGGTCCAAAAGACACCCGCCCATTGCGCCAGTAAAATAACCGGTATTCCAATCCTGAACTTTAGATGGCGCGTCTTATGCCGGAATACCTTCATTCCGGCATAACTCCCAAGGCTGCCCCCAAGGAGGGCAATCAGAAACAGCGTATTCTCCGGCACCCGCCACCGATGCCTCACAGCACAGCGCTTATCATAGCCAAATACCGCGAAGCCAATCACATTCATCACAATCAGAAAAGCCGCAAAAATCCATAATAGTTCCTCAGGCATCCTCCCTCACACCTCAATCTCCTTTTTTATGGTAAAGGAATAGATCATCTTCTCCTTTACCTTTTTTAAGGTCATCTGTTCCAATGCCTTACCATAGTAGTCAAGCTGGGCATGGTATTTCTTCGTAAGCTCATCTGCCTTAAAAATCTTGTCGGTCTTATAATCCAGCACCACCAGTCCGTCGTCTTCTTCAAAATACACGTCAATGATTCCCTGTACTAAAATCAGCTCGCCCTCCTGCTCGTCGGGATAGATTTCCCTTGCGTCAACCCCCAGGACAAAGGGCTGCTCCCTCCAAAGCCTTCCCTTCCTCGCCGCCTCCTTCATTCTCTGTCCTGCCGGACTTTCAAGGAAGCCAAGGATATCCTCCATGCGTATACAGTCCGCCATATCCTGTTTCATTTTTCCTTCTTCTATGTAACGTCTCACCGTTTCCAAAAGCGTGTCCGCGTCATATTCCCTTGAAAAATCCAACAACTCCATAAGCCTGTGGTACGCAGTACCGCGTGAGGCGCCGGTCAACTCCTCCTCATCTTGAAGGAATTTAGGAATCAAAGGAACCACATCCGGCTCCTCGTAAGGCATTTCCCCGAACTCCTCCATCTCCCCGCCTGCGGTTTCCAACAGATGGACTCGTTTCTTTAACTCGGATACCGTGAATTTAAGCTTCTGATGACGGCTCTTGGCATAGGGATAGCGGAAGGAGAACTGCTCGTTAAGGGCCTCTTTAAGCTCTGGCTCATATACTGCCTCCGTATCCCATCTTTCCAACATTGCCTTCGTGATGCGCCCTTTCGTCTCCTCCTTCACCTCCTCCCCCACAATATCCTGAAAGGTCAGTATCTTTTTCACGATTGGCACATCACAAGGAATTCCCGAAAGCGCGGGAAGCAGCCAGTCCCAATAAGTGACCGCCTTGCTTAACCGCCCAAAAGACAGGGCCTCCTCCTTCGTATCGCCAATCCTGTCATACTCCGCCGTTTTCTTCTCCAAATTAGAGATTGTGCCGGTGATAATCAGCTTCTCTTTCGCCCTGGTAAATGCAACGTACAACACCCTGAGTTCTTCCCCCAGGCTCTCCAGCGCCTCCTCCTTTAGCATCACCTTCTTAACAATACTGGGACTCTTTGTTCTCCTGTCAATATCAATGGCAGAAAGCCCTACGCCCATCCTGGCATGAAGGGCTACGCTGCTTCTTGCATCCTGCATATTAAACCGTTTCCCCATGCCTGCCACAAACACGATGGGAAATTCAAGACCCTTGCTCTTGTGAATCGTCATAATCCGCACTGTGTCTGACTGTTCATCCTCGATACTCGCCTCGCCGTAGTCTACATCATACTTCTGTAACTGCTCGACATAGCGCACGAAATGGAACAGTCCCTTGTAGCTGGTTGACTCAAAGGCCCTTGCCTTCTCCACCAACATATGGAGATTCGCCTGCCGCTGTTCACCCCCAGGCAGGGCAGACACATAGTCCCCGTATCCCGTATCTTCGAGAATCCTCCACAGCAGTTCATGAATCGGCGTATAGGGTACGATTCTGCGAAATGCCTCCATCTGCCCCAGACATTCCTCAAGTTTTCCCCTGATTGAAGGGTCATTACCCTCAAGCCGGTAAGCGGCTGCCGCCTTACAGAAGGGAAGCTCTTTATACTGACTCCTTACCATTGCAAGTTCTTCTTCGGTCAGATTTCCAAAGGACGACGCCAGAACCGCCGCTAAAGGGATATCCTGCTGCTGATTGTCAAGGACGCGGAGATAATCCAGCAGGACGCCGATTTCCTGAGTGGCGAAATACCCCTCCCTTGTCCCTGCATACGCGGGTATCCCTTCTTGGTTCAGCACCTCTGTAAACACATCCGCAAAGCCCTTCACACTCCTGGTCAGTATCACGATATCCGAGTAGCGGACCTCCCGAAACTCTCCCGTTTTCTTATCTATAACCTGATGTTCTTCCCGAAGCCTCCGTATCCGTCCGGCGATTGCGCGGGCCTCAAGCTCTCTGTCCGTAAGGGCGCCGGATGAGCCATCCTCCCATTCCTCAAGGTCACTGTCAATCACCAGCACCTCTGTCTCAAGGTTTTCTCCCTCCTTGTAATCAGCGCCCACATACAGAGCCGCCTGGCTGTCATAGACAATCCCGCCCAAATCCCAAGTCATAATCCGCCGGAAAATGTAGTTTACACTGTCTAAGACCTCCCTCCGGCTGCGGAAATTCTTATGTAAGTCAATCCTCTGCTTCTTTAAGGCCCCGTCCTTGTCCTCCCCAGGCGGCTTCACCTCATAGGTGTGGAACTTCTCCATGAAAAGTTCTGGCCTTGACAGGCGGAAACGGTAGATGCTCTGCTTCACATCCCCCACCATGAAGATATTGTAGCGTCCTTCTGACACCCCTGAGATACTGGTAAGAATCGTCTCCTGTATCAGATTGCTGTCCTGGTACTCGTCAATCATAATCTCCGAAAACTGCTCTTGATACTCCCTCGCCACAGCCGACGGACGAAATCCCTCGTCCGTCTTTTCCGTCAGTATCCGCAAGGCATACTGCTCCATATCCGAAAAGTCAATCATATTCTGACTGCGCTTCTTTTCCTCAAACTGCGCGGAAAACAGAAGCGTAAGCTCTAAAAGCTCATCCACGAAAGGACGGCACGCTCGAATATCTTCAAGCATATCCTCTGCGCTCTGGTAAAAATACTGGCCAGTAAGGTCCTTAACAATCCCCTTAACCTCGTCTCGGATTGCCTTGACCTTAGCCGTCTTTTCCTCGGATACCGTCTTGTCTCTGTTGGCGGCAAGACGTCCCCAGGAAATGTCTGCCATAGCCCCTGTCATTTTCTCAAAAGAATCGTAAGACAAAAGCCTCTCGATTAACTGCGAATCGCCAAGAAGCGTAGTCTCATAGGCGGAAGGCCCGTCTGCCTCCTGACAGATGAAAAGCCCTGTTTCCAAAAGTCCCTTTGCTTCCCTTAAATACTCCATGGTATGCCCCATTGCCAGTCGGACGGCTTCGCCCTCCTCCAACTCCTTAAGGCTTTCGGCGCGGTACGCATCCCTACACCTGCGAATCCATTCCTCAGGATCCGGATAACTGCGGGAAAACTCGTAGATTTTCAGAATCAACTCCTCTATCCTCTTGTCGTCCCTGCCGCTTCCGTAGGCCACAGAGAAATCCAGAAACCTCTGGCTTTTCTGTCGATACTTCTCCTCCAACAGCTCTAAAAGCACCTCCTGGCGCAAAAGCTTAAGCTCACCCTCCTCTCCGGTTCTGAAGCTCGGCTCTATATCAATGGCATGGAAATGATCCTTCACCACAGACAGGCAAAAGCTGTGAATCGTCGTGATACGTGCATTATGTATCAGGGTCGCCTGCTGCTTCAGATGCTCGTTGTCAGGATTGTCCAAAAGCTCTTTCTCGATTGCCCCTCGAATCCTCTCCTTCATCTCCGCGGCTGCGGCCTCGGTAAATGTCACGATCAGCAGATGATCTACATCCACAGGATTGTTATCCCTGGTCAGCATGGAGATAATACGCTCAACCAGAACCGCCGTCTTTCCTGAGCCTGCCGCCGCTGACACCAAAATATTCCTGTCCCTTAAGTCAATGACCTGCTGCTGCTCTTTCGTCCACGTTACACCCATAATCTACGCCTCTCCATTCCCCTCGTCTGCCTTCATGGCTGCAAGAATTTCCTCCTTACTTGCCTTGTCAATCTCTCGGTATACATATCCGGGAATTCTTCTGTCAAATCCGCAGACATGCCGGTACTTACAGTAATCGCACCCTGTCTCCTGTCCTTTCCGGTAAGGTACGGCCTCGGTAACGCCCTCAAGAATCTTCCCGTGGGCCTCCTTAACTTTACGTAGGGCATGATTCATCATCAGCCGGAATTCCTCCTCCGGCACAGCCTTTGAGCCCTTGGCCAGACTGCCGTTCTTGTTATATTTCACCGGAACCGCATAGGATTCCCCGCCCTTTGTGTGATCCAGATGCGTAAGCACCTCGTCTTTTAAGTTAATCACTCCGTCCGGACGAAGCTCTCTTAAAATGGCGTCCTCTATCTCGTCCTCCTTAAGCTTCTCCACCAGTGGATCCTTAATCCGGTAATAGAATACCCCCGCCGGAACCACTTCACGCTCAGGGTGGCGCTCTTTTTCCAACTCCACCGCCCCGTTCATATACACCATAAGCTGCAATTGCAGCCCGTGATACAGGGAAATAATATCAAACGCCTTGCTTCCCGTCTTGTAATCTACCACCTTCACATAGGTCTTGTCATCCTCCTTACAAGTATCGACCCTGTCAATCTTCCCGTAGGAGAAGCGAAGCTCATATGCGGATGGGCGGAAATCTCCGGCTTTTAACTGTTTTGTCAGCGCCCACACGGTACACCCTAGCATCCGCTTCATCCGGACAATCATATACTCGTCGCGGGCAGAGCTGTAAAGTATGGAATTACCGTAATCCGTGACTGCCTCCTCCACGCTCTCCTCTACATACTGCCTCCTAGTCTCCTCCGGAACCTCTACCCAGTCATAGCCCTTGGCCTCTAACTTCTTAGAATACCTCTCAAGCGCGCTATGGCAGACATTTCCCAAATCCACCGCCTTAAACTCGTACTGCTGCCTCTCCCGCAAGCCTAACCCATAAGTCAGGAAATGGGCAAAGGCACAGGCCGAAAACTGCTCTATGCGGGTAATGCTGTCCTCAAAATCCTCTCCGTAAAGCTTCTTCGCCGCCTGCTTTGTCAATCCATCCATAGGGCGGCGGTAATACCCTGCCGCCAGCAGGCTTTCCACCTTCTTCTGCCACCTCTCCTCCTTCTTATACCAGGTGTAAAGCTCACTCCAGACCTCGTCCACTCCCTGGTCCATGCCTCGGAAGCCGCGAATCAGCCAGTCAAGCCCTAATTCCTCCGTAAGCTCTCTCTTGGCCAGCCCCCTTTTCTCCTCATCCTGCACCGTAAGACCTGGGTACAGCCTGCGAAGATCCTGGATTAAATAGGACGGACGGATGCTCTTTCCATCCGAGGATACCTTACTGTAATAGACAAATAGCCTCTCCGACGGCTTCGTCAGGTTCATGTAGAGGTAGAATTTCTGGATATAAGCCTTCTCCTTGCCCCCAGGCGCAAGGGCAAGCTTTTCCTTCTGGAAAGCCTCCCTGTCCCGTTCAGACAGAATTCCTGTACGAAGGAGAGATCCCGGCAGATGCACGTCGTTCGCCCCCAGGAAAAACAAGGCGCGGATATCCTTAAGCCTGGTTCTCTCCACGTCTCCTGCCACCACCTGGTCCGTACTGGGCGGAATCACACCCACTCTGGCCTCCTCAAGCCCCGCGTCCAAAAGCTGGCAGTATTCCTCTAAGCTGACCGGCTCATCTCCCAGAAGCTCTACAAACTTATCGAACAACTCCACCACAATCCGGTACACCTGGGCATACTCTTTGGCAAGGGCAAGCTCGCCCGCCGCCAAAAACTCCTCCTCCTGCCGTTTCAGACGAACCTGAAGCTTCTCCTTCACCATAAAATCATAAACAGCGTATGTGATATCCCGAACCGTCTTTTTGCGCTGTCTTAACACAAACATCAGGGAATCCACCTTCTCCACCAGCAAAACCCTGCAATGGTTCAGACGTTCAAGCTCATCCTCCCCCATGAATCTTAAGCGGCAAAGCCACTTCTCCTGCCATCTCTTATAGCCCCTGATTCCAAGCCCCAGGACATAAGTTTCAAGCTCGTCCACCTCTGCCGCCGAAAATCCTGCAAGTCCTGTGCGCAGGAAACGGAACACGCTCTCGTCGCTGAAATTCTTCCGCGCCATATTCAGAAGGCTTCGGATATATTCCACGAAGGAGTTAAGCAAAATGTTCCTCTTGTGGTCCATGAATACCGGAATATCGTACATGTCCAACGCCCGCTTCAGATAATCGCCGTAGGCATCCATATTGCTTACAATCACGCCGATATCCCGAAAACGCAGCCCCTCCTCACGAACCAGACGGCGGATAGCGCCTGCCGCTGCCAGGGACTCCTCCCATGGATTCCTCGCGGCATGGATGCTGACGGCCTCCTGCTCACCCTCAAATGTCCCCGTCCTGTAACGGAACAGATTCCTTTCCAAAAATTCCATAGGCGCATTTTCCCGAAAACGGTATACGGGCCTTTCATAAAGGCAGACAGAATCCTCCACCTCAATCCTGCCCTCCCTGGCAAGCCCCATAAGGGTATGCACCATATGCTTGCTGAGGGCGAACAACTGGTAGGGATGGCTGTACACAAAGGGGTCTTCCCGTTCGTCCATGGTCACCGTCACGGCCACCTTAGGGCAATGGCGCAAAAGCTCTAAAAGCAGCCGATTCTGTACAGGCGTAAAGCCGGTAAATCCGTCCAGAACGACGACGCTGTTCTTAAGCATCTCTGACTGGCAGATTATCCGGCTTAAACTATCAAGCAGTTCTTCTTTTGTAATGTATTTTCGGTTCAGATATTCATTGAACCCTTTATATAGAATCTGGATATCCTTAAGCTTATAGTAGAGCCTGGACTGGCTTCCGATGGATTCCATGACGGCAAGGAGCTCATCCTCCCCGATATCATACTGGGTAAATTCCGAGATGACAGACTTGACCTCAGCGATATACCCCAGTTTCTTTATATTCCCTTTCAGCACGCACAGTTCTTCTTCATAATCTCCTGCAATCTTCCGAAGAATCAGGTTCTTTCCCACATCATCCAGCACAGGCAGCAGCTCGCCGCCAATCTCCTCGAATACCCGATAGGCAAGCCTTCCAAAGCTCAGGACGTCGATATTCATGATTCCCCTTCTTGGGTGCGCCGTAACCAAATCCTTCTGTGTCTGCATGGTAAACTGCTCAGGCACCAGCACGATATAGTTCTTCTCTGGATGGGAAATGGATTCCTTCACAATATACTGGTGCAGGCAGTATGATTTTCCTGAGCCTGACGGCCCGAATATAAACTGAAGTGACATCTTCTCTCCTTTCTACTGAAGGATGACACATTGACTGGAACGAGATAGATAGGAGGACTCAAAGCTCTCTTTGTCATATTCCACCAAACCGTTTAAGGGGTCTGCGATTTTCACCGTGTTCTCGGTGTACCCCACCAATACTGCCGCATGGTCGTTGGTACTCCACTCCACATAGGCGCCCTCCTCTGTATTCCACCCTGTCGTGGGCCTGCGCGCCTCCATGTCAATCGTCACCCATACAATCACGGGGATTCCCTGACACACGAGCTGGTATAATTTCTCAGGCGTGGCCCCGTTCTGGTCAATGGCCCGTCTAGAGCTCTCCTGCTCTCCCAGGTAAGTGTTGGCAGCGGTCACAATCGCCCCTGTGCCGCACACATGGCCGTCTCCTGCCGGATCTCCGATAAAATAATGATTCAGATCCGTTCCCAGAAGCCTTCCATCACTTCCGTAACGTAGGTTCTCAGGCGCTTTGGGCAGATACTTATCCGACATCTCGGTCTTATCAACGTCAAAACCATAATAATTCAGAATCATGGTCAACGCTGTAATCTCACAGCCCTTCGGCAGCTCTGGGTTCTGCAATACCTCTGGAAAAGACGGAAGGGAATAATCCTCCCTCCGTGGAAATGCGGTAATCGCCGTAATTAGCTGTCCCTCCATTGCCACTACACGAATTGCACTCTCCATCACATCCGGCGCCAAATCCTTTGATAATTTGAATTGTGAAAGATCCGACTCCTTAGCGCTGTCCTTCGATGACTGGTCCGCGGCATATACCGTCCTAGTCCCCGCAGGGGTGAAAAGAACCGCGGCATGGACGGCTGCCAGGCAGATAACAGCCGCCCTCTTGGTCTTTTGTCTGTTCTTCAAGTTAATCCTCATACTCCTTTTCCTTAAAATACCTTTATCTATTTTAAATCATTTTGAGGATATTCACAACAGAAATTTTTTACATCAGCATATTGATCAGAAAACTGTCCCCGCCTTTTTGTTCTTCTTCCTTTGCATTAGAGACCTCGCCTAAACGTTTCATGGCTCTCTCAAGCATTGCCTTAACCTTCGCGACCTCATTCTCGTCGCACATATCGTTTGCCACTCCGTACTCACAGTCTGACAAATCCTTCTTCAGTAGGCCGATCACCATTTGAACCTGTGCCGTTGTTTTTGCCGAGGCCAACTGACGGGCGCGTTTTCCCTGGTTAAAGGCCACCCTGCCAGAGCGTTTTTCAGAATCCTCCCCCGTCTCCTCCAATCCGTTTAAGCCTTCGCTGCCCTCCTGCCCTATGAGCATTTGGTCCTCTCTGGTTTCCTTCATGTCGCCGGCCTTTTGTCCGTCTCCCAATACTTCTTTGATATCTCCCGTCACAAGAGACGTAATCTTCTCATCCGCAAAGATCTCATCCAGAATATCCTTTGGTATCTCCTGTCCCACACTCCAACCAGGAAGCTTCTCTTTGATGGCGCCTGACACCTCACGGGACAGCTTTACCTCCAACTGGCTTAAGGTCCAGGCAGCCGCCACACGGTCATCCCTCCTAAGTGTCTTATAATACTCGTTGCGCCTGCCGTGGTACTCCTCCTCCTCTGCCTGGTTGTCCCCCGACATTCCATTATACTTATAGTATGCTGTCTTCACATTTTCAAACACAAGCTCTTTCATCTCGTCCGAAACGTCAATAATCCTTTTCTGATTAGGAGCTCCTGTAACCAGCATCCCCTCCACACCGTAAGAATTCTTATAATGTCCGGAGCGCAGGTCCTCAATCGTGTTCACATATCCGCCTCGCATCCTCCATCTCTCCTTTCATTTTTTAACATCACGGCAAGAATAAACGTCCTGCCCTCCACCCTCCAATCCACAGTCCCCTGGTACTTCTGCGCCGCATTTTTGATATTCACAAGCCCGACGCCATGCATTTCCTTATCCGCCTTTTGGGTTGCAGGAAATTCCTCCTGGGGCTTTCTTAAGATATTTCCGTCAAAACTGTTCTCCATCCTTAAAAACAGCAGATTTCCCTTCTGAAAAGAAATAATCCGGATAAATGTCTTAGCCCCCTCCTCCTTTTCCCTAAGCTTTACGCAGGCTTCCAGCGCGTTATCAAGAGCATTTCCAAGAATAATCCCTATGTCGTAGCCCTTGACCGCCATGCCCTTTGGAAAAATAAGCTGTTCTGTCTGGAAGGAAAGCTCTGGCAGAGCCGTCATGATTTCATGGTATTTCATAGTCAGAAGCGCGTCCACCACGGCGTTTCCCGTCTTAAAGCCCACCTCAAAATCGTCTAGCCGCCTCTGAAGCTCGGATAAATAGCTCTTAAGCTCATCCTGCCCTCCATTTTCCGAGACAAGGCCCATGACGATGCCAAGGGTATTATTCATATCATGCCTCATGCTGCGGATACCGGAATAGATTCTCTCCATCTCTCCCATATTCTCCTGCATACTGGCCACCTGTCTCTGTAAAATGCTTCTGCTGTTCTTCTCCCTGTTCAGGCGGATGATATCCTGAAAGGCTTTCACCCCGTACAGAATCGACATAAGCGACACCAGCAGAATTGCAGGGAGTACAATAACCAGCATGGGATATCTGTGATACAGGAATTCCTGACGCCCTCCCTCCACAGAAACGATGATAATCCGAAGCAGCGTACACAACAAAAGCCCTGCAAGAGCCGGAGTCAGGATAAACAGAAGCTCAGTCCTTCGGATTGCGTAGTCCTTCTCCCTGTAATCCTTCACGATTCTTCCAAGGGAAAAACGAATCATCAGGACAATGGCTGCCGTCTGTAAGAAATGCATCGCCGCCGTGCATATTTCCGACGAAATCTGAAGAACCCTGACAGATGTAATCATCCCCTCCCTGACGCACCAGTTCCACAGCAGAAACATCCAACTCATAGGGTAATCCATCAGGACAACCACCCCATAGACGCTAATCTCCATTACCGCCTGGAACGCCGCCACAAGGAACAGGGTCAAAGCCTTTAAACCATGGTAAAAACACAGCGCCAGAGCTGCCAGGATGCACAGCATTACCGCCTGTTTTCCTATGGTCGAAAGGCTTCCGGACGCGTCAGGCCAAAAACGGCTTATACACATCCTAGACACAGCGTATAAAATCCCAACACACACGCCTCCGTACCCGTTTTTCATCCGGTATTCCAGAAAATTTCCGAAAAAATACTTAAGGCAATACCCCTCTGCGAGAAACAGCAGTATTTCCATCAGAAGGAAAAAAATCTCCATCCCCTCAGACAACGGAAACGCCCCCATTCTGCAAATACCACATGTAGGCTTTCACAAACTCGCCGTGCTTCTTCTTCGACAGGTAAACCTTCCCGCCGTCCGAAAGGCTGATACTGTCCGTACCATATTCCACAATGTACGCCATATTTACCAGATAACCTCTGTGGCAGCGGTAGAAGCTGTCTCCTAGCTGCGTCTCCAGCTCGTTCATAGCGGCATAGACCTCTATGACTTCATCCATTGTGTGAAGCTCTACCTTCTTGGCCCTGCTTTCAATATAGAGAATCCTGCTCTGGTCTATCGTAAGGCGGCGGTTCCTTGTCCGGACAAACAGACACTCCCGATTCGCAGTCTTTCTTTTCTTAACCTCCTTAGCCCCGCGGCTTAATACCTCCAAAAGCTTCCCTTCATCTATGGGCTTTAACAGGTAATGGAATGCCGACACGTCGAAGGCTTCAAACACATACTCCTTAAGGCCGGTGAGAAAGATTACGATTGTGTCTGCCTGCCTCCTGCGAAGCTCTCTCGCCGTCTCAAGTCCGCTTATGCCCTCCATCCGGATATCCAGGAAAATAAGATCGAATTTCTTTTCCGTTGCAAGGAGTCCTTCTCCTGAGGAAAAGGCAACTGCTCTGTACTCCGGACTCTGGCTCTGTATAAAATTCAACATCTGCTCTCTGATGGCTGGTTCGTCATCTACCACCGCTATATTCATATCCTCACCTCTTTTGGATTGCTCTACTTTTTATATCGGCAGAAAATATATTTTTAATGGGGCAATGGAACGAAAGGCTTCGATTTTGGGAACGAAATGAACTGAAAAAAATAGAGCATATAGCTTCTCAGTTTCTATATGCTCTGACGCTGTTATTATATTGTCTTTACAATAAGCATTTTTTCATATAATACCGCTTATGCCCTTCGGGGCAGTTATCCAACACTCCAAATACTTCGTATCCCTGATTTTCATAGAAGCCCCGCGCCTGGAAATCAAAGGTATCCAGATGGATGAAACGAGCACCCTTCTCGCGGGCAGCCGCCTCCACCTGCAAAAGCAGCTTCTTTCCAAGTCCGTCTCCTCTGTATTTCTCCGAAACCCAAAGTGCATCCACATCCGCACAGTTCCAGCAATACACTCTGGCTACGATACCGCCAATCACCGTCCCTGCTTCCGAAACCACTTTCCTGCTCAAATCAATGAATAATTCTTCCTGCACAGCCGGAACACAGGTCAGGTTATAGGCAACCAGGCCATCTATAATGCTTTTCTTATCTTCCTCGCTGCATGGATGAAGCTGATACATAACCTACCCCCTGTTTCCCAAACCTGACCAGTCTACGCTTCTCCTCCTACATTCCTCAGCTTCTCGGCAAATTCATTGCTTAATGTAATCTTCGCAACATAGAAAACGTCGCCCGTCATATACACAGTCCAGTCGTCCTCAATCTCCACCTGAAGCTCTCCCCCTGGCATATGGACGATTACCTTGTTGTTGGTCATTCCTAATTTGTAAGCCACTCCTGCCGCCGCACAAGCGCCGGTTCCTGACGCCAGCGTGTAGCCTGCGCCTCTCTCATAAATCTCGATGGCTACATTCTCTTTGTCAATCACCTTCATAATCTGCGTATTCACACGGTTAGGGAAATATCTTGCCATCTCCGCATAATCACCGATCTTGCACACCAACGGCTTGGAAATCTCCCGCATGGGAATGATACAGTGAGGATTACCGATAGATACGCAGGTAACCGGATACAGCGTCCGTCCAAAAACCATATCCTCGTTAATCACTTCCCTGCTCTCGCCCGTCACAGGAATATCGTCGCTCTTAAAGGATAACCGTCCCATAGACACCCGAAGGCGGCTTCCGTCCTCATTCAGAAACGTAACCTCCACAGGGCCGTTTCCTGTATATAGCTTAAAATTCTTCTTCTGGACATAGCTTGCGTCCTTCAGATATTTTGCGAAAATGCGAACCCCCGTTCCACTTGTCTCCGACTCGCTTCCGTCCGGATTCCAGACCTTCACATGCATCCCGTCCGCCTCAAGAATCGGTCCCTCCAGCACTCCGTCCGAGCCAAGCCCTGCGTTACGGTCACAAATCATCTTCACATTCTCTTTGGAAAGCTTTAATTCATTTTTATTCGGATCAAATACCACATAATCATTGCCAAGTCCGTGATAACGCTCTAACACAACCTTCATTCCATTACCTCCATACATCTCTTACACTTCTTTTACCGTCTCTGGATATACATTATCGGACGGAGTCCGCCCGCCCGCAGGGCATGCATCACGGGATGCCCTTGGGTATACCTTTATCATAACAGGCATTATTTCCCATTTCAACACAATTCATGCCAATAACATTGCAAATCCTGCCATCTTACTGTATGCTATACCCAAGGGCACACCTTAATAGACGAAAAAATATCTGAGGGATGATATAAATGGAACAATATGAAAAAAAAGGGTATCTGAACAGCGAATTCCGTCTGTTTCACCTGACAGACCAGGAAACCAGAGAGGTAGAATACCACTACCACGACTTTGACAAGATTACCATCTTCCTCAAGGGGAAGGTCAGCTATATGATTGAGGGAAAATCTTATGAATTGAAGCCCTATGACATTGTGCTAGTCCGGCATAACGACATCCACAGACTTATAGCGGATACTTCCGTCCCATATGACCGGATCATTGTCTATATCTCCGTCAATTTTATGAACGCCTACAAGACGGATTCCTATGACTTAAGCTACTGCTTCCAGAAAGCCGAGGCAGAACACTCCAACGTCCTTCGGATTCCCTCCCTGGAGAAAAGCTCTCTGTTTCGCTCTATCTCACGGCTGGAAAAATCATTCAAGGACGACGGATACGCGGCTGAGTTATTCCGGCAGGTGCTATTCCTGGAATTCATGATTCACCTGAACCGCGCCGCCATGAAGAACCGTCTGGAATTCATCGATACGGATAACTGCAACTCAAAGATTCTGGATATCCTTCAATACATCAACGAAAACCTGGACAAAGAGTTAGGCATTGAAGTTCTCGCCAAGCGTTTTTATCTGAGCAAATACTATATGATGAGACTGTTCAAGCAGGAAACCGGTTATACTCTGGGACAGTATACCTCCCAGAAACGCCTCCTGCTTGCAAAGGAATTACTTTTATCCGGTGTGTCCGGCACACAGGCTTGTTTTGACTGCGGCTTTAAAGACTACTCCACCTTCTCCCGCGCATACAGGAAATTCTTTGGAGAATCCCTTAAGGATACCCAGACAAAACAATCTCTATGACGAAATCTTAATCTTCTCGTATATCTCGACCGGAACATAGGCCCGCACGAAGATTCCGTCCTCTCGGTAATCCTCCTCCAGCAACTCCCCGAATCTTCGGATGAGCTTTAGTCTTCCCGCCTCCTGATAGGGATACAAAAACTCAATCAAACGCTTCTGTTCTCTTAACACTGCCTCGATTGTCCGCAGAAGCTCAGGAATTCCTTCTCCCGTCTTTAAAGACATCTTCACCGTGTAGTCGGCGCGAAAATCACGAATACTCTCAGCATCAGAACCTGCCTTATCCTGCTTGTTAAATATGGTAATAACAGGCTTATCCGTGACTCCCAGGCTCTTTAACGTCTCATATACAATATACATCTGCTCATCCATCTGGGGATTGGATACGTCCGCCACATGGAGAATCAAATCCGCATACCGCGCCTCCTCCAATGTGCTTTTGAACGCCTCAATCAGATGGTGAGGCAGTTTACGTATAAATCCTACCGTATCCGTAAAAAGAACCTCCTGCCCGCCAGAGAGCTTCCGCCCTCTGGTAGTAGGGTCCAGCGTAGCAAAAAGCTTGTCCTCCGCCAGTATCTTTGCGCCTGTCAGGACATTTAACAAGGTGGACTTCCCCGCGTTCGTATAACCCACAATGGCCGCCACAGGAATATGGTTTCTTAACCTCTGCTCCCGCGTAACCTCACGGTGACGCCGGACGTCCTTAAGCTCGCGGTTCAACTGAGCAATCCTGCTCTTAATCAGCCGCCTGTCCATCTCTAGCTTCTTCTCTCCTGGGCCCCTGGTGCCGATTCCTCCGCCAAGCCTGGACATAGCCGTACCAAATCCAGTCAAACGGGTCTGGCGGTATTTCAACTGCGCCAGCTCAACCTGCAGCTTTCCTTCACTGGTAGACGCCCTGGCGGCAAAAATATCCAAAATCACCAGAGTCCTGTCCATGACCTTTGTATCCAGCTCGTCCTGCAGGTTCTTCATCTGCACAGGGGAAAGCTCATCATCACAGATAATGCCCGTTGCGTCCAACTCCCACAACAGATCCTTCAACTCCTCAAGCTTTCCCTTTCCGATATAGGTTGCGGGGTGTATCTGCTCACGGTTCTGAAGCAGCCGCCCCACGGTCCTGGCATTGGCAGTCTTTGCCAAATCCTCTAACTCCTCCAGAGAATTCATCGTATCCTCCTGCTCTGAGGTACATACTCCCACCAGGATGACACGCTCTGTTTCCTTCTCTAATTCAATCATATTATCTCGTCTCCAAAAACTGCTGTTCCTTCAATGCATTGGCATCCTCCGGATACTCGGCAACATATTCCGCAAGCTTCGCCTTGGCGTTCTCCCAGTCTCCCAACTGTTCAAAAGCCACAATCTGATTATACTTCATCTCCTGGTCTAACTCTTTGCTGTTGCCCTTAAGCCCGATTCCCTGCCCAAAATAATTCTGCGCCGATTCCGGATTCCCAAGCTTAAGCTCGCAGCTTCCAAGGAAATTGTAGATTGTACCCGTAAACGGAGATTCGTCGTCGGCTTCGGCCTCCAAAGCCTTCTGAAATGCGCTGCGCGCGCCTTCGTAATCCTCCGTCTCCCAACGTGCAAGCCCGATTCCCCTGTAAGCGTCCCCTACATTAATCTCGTCCTCCACAGCCTGTTCAAATTGTTTAACCGCTTCTTCATACTGCCCATTTTTCAGATATTCTATTCCTTCCTCAGAAGGATTGCCTTTATTAAGCAGCAGCCACAGACAAAGGCACAATAAAAGAAAAATCACCGCCAATACTCCTGTAAGTATTCTGGCTGTTCTTCTCTTACGTCTTCTTCGGTTTCTTTTCTTCATGAACTTTCCCCCATATGTTTTTCTTTCCTACACCGTATATTTTGCAACCCAGGCAGAATTCATAAGAGCCATTAACATGACTCCCACCTCCGCAGTAATCGCCTCGCCCATAGTAAAAAATCCCATGACCGAAAGCACCAGCACCAATGCCTTGACAAACAAGGCAAAGGTTACGTTGCGCTCAACCACCTTAAGCGTCTCCTTGGCAATCTTAATGGCATCCACGATCTTTGGGAGGTCATCCTCCAACAAAATCACGTCCGCAGCCTCAACCGCAGCCTCAGCCCCCATGGCTCCCATGGCGATTCCGACATCCGCCCTCGCCAGAATCGGCGCGTCATTAATGCCGTCGCCCACACACACCAGACGTTCCGAGCAGTCCTGAATATTCAGGAAATCCTCCACAAGCTCCAGCTTATCCTCCGGCATAAGATTCACATAGGCGTAATCCATCTCAAGCTCTCTGGCAACCGGAATACTCCCACTCTCCGTATCTCCGGTGAGCATAACAAGGACAGCGTTACACTTGTCCCGCAGATAATCAAAGGTTTCCTTCGTATCCTCCTTGACTGAATCCTCAATCACAATATAGCCTGCATAATGGTTCCCAATCGCAATATAGAGTACGGTCCCTGGCTGCTCAACCTCCGTACAAAGGATCCCCTGCCAGTCCATTAATTTTTTGTTGCCGACAAAAACTCTCTCCCCGTCGAAGATGGCGCTCACCCCATAGCCAGGCATCTCCCGCATCCTGCACACCCTTCGCTTATCTACCTGCCTGCGGTATTCTGTAAGAAGCGACTGGGCAATCGGATGGTTGGAATAACTCTCCACATGAGCCGCAATCCCCAGAAGTTCTTCACGGGTCATATGAAACGCCCGCACATCCTTGACACGGAACACCCCCTCCGTCAGCGTCCCCGTCTTATCAAAGATAAATGTATCTGCCTTCGCCAAATCCTCCAAATGATTCCTTCCCTTGACCACGATTCCCTGCTTAGCCGCAGACGCAATCCCACCCAAGAATGCCAGCGGTATGGACAGCACCAAACCGCAGGGACACGCCACAACCAGAAAAATCAGTCCTCGGTAAATCCATGTGTCCCAGTTTCCGTAGGAAAATGTCATGGACGGGTAAATCATAATCGCAAGCGCGCACAGAATCATTGCAGGCGTATAGAATCTTGAAAATGCCCCCACAAAATTCTCACTCTCCGCCTTCTGGTCCTGTGCCTCCTCCACCATCCTCATAATTCTGGTCACAGCCGAGTCCTCGTAAGAGCCTACCACCATGGCCTCAATGGCTGCGCTTAAATTAATATAACCGCTGTAAATCCTGTCGCCGGTACCCACAGACTGAGGCATGGCCTCCCCTGTCAGCGCCTTTGTATCCATATCAGATATCCCATATGTAACCATAGCGTCCGCAGGTACGCGCTCGCCCGGCTTGATGATGATTGCATGTCCAGGCTTTAAGGTTGATGGGTCAACCTTGAACTCCCTGCCGCGGACAAGTCTGGTCGCATACTCCGGACGAATGTTAATCAACTCCTGGATCGTCCGCTTCGTACTGGCCGTAGAGTAGGCGTCAAACAACATCCCAAGCCCGAACAAAGCCATGACAAACACACCCTCCGTATATCGCTCAATCCCGATAGCGCCAACCGTCGCAAGTACAATCAGCGTGTATTCGGTCATAATCTTTTTCTGCATCAGGCTCTCTCCCAGTCTTGCGAAAGTCTCAAACCCAACGATCAGATACGCCGCCAGAAACCAGACAAATTTCACACTGTTATCCAGCGTATAGCGCATGGACGCTAAAACCGCGCCCCCATATACGGCAAGCCCTGCAATATAGATGATAGTCTTTACCCTAAACTGCTTTGTCATGTTACTCTACCCTTTTGCCCGATGCTAAAATCCACCAAAAAACTACTCTGTAATATGCTCCATCCCCTGGCTGATAATTGTCTGGATGTGACCGTCAGCCAGCGAATAATATACTGTCTTTCCCTCTCTGCGGTTCTTCACCAGCTTCATCTGCTTAAGCACCCGAAGCTGATGGGAGATTGCCGACTGGGTCATGCCCAAAATCTCGGCAAGGTCACAGACACACACCTCCGCCTTAAGCAGTACACACAGAATCTTGATTCTGGTAGTATCCCCAAAAACTTTATAAAAATCTGCCAATTCCTTCAGCAGTTCTTCCTCAGGCATCTTCGTCCGAATCCTGCGGACGATATCATCATGGACACAAGTTACGTCACAGCACTCGGCCTCTGTTTTCTTCATATTATGCCTTCCTTTCCTTAGATAGACCAGGTATACCGAAAAGGGTACGCCGTCATACATTATTAATTATGCCAAACGGCGTCCTTTATTTCAACCGTTTGGCATAAAAAGAAAGTAAAATTAATATTTTCGTAAAAATTTTCACATACGTTTTTCGGCATACAGTACGCGGATTGAATTCAGGACGCAGAGCATCGCCACACCCGTATCGGCAAATACTGCCATCCACATATTTGCATACCCAAGGAATCCAAGTATCATAATCAGGAATTTGATTACAAGGGCAAACACTACGTTCTGCATAGCAATTCTCCCCGTCCTTCTGGCAATCCCCACCGCCTCAGGTATGGCATCCACCGAGGAGGTCATAAATACCACGTCCGCCGCCTCGATTGCCGCGTCTGCACCATTTCCCATAGCGGCGCCAACGTCGGCGCCGGCAAGGACAGGCGCGTCGTTAATCCCGTCGCCGACAAACATCACAGCCCCATGTTTTTTCCTGATGTCCTTAAGATGTGTCAGCTTATCCTCCGGTAAAAGCTGCGCGTGAACCTCGTCAATACCTGTCTGCTGCGCCACAGCTAAAGCGCTGTCTTTCCCGTCGCCCGTCAGCATCGCCGTAACAAGCTTCTGGGATTTCATCCGCTGTATTGCGCCTTTCGCTTCCTCCTTAATGATATCCGCAATCACCAGATATCCTGCCAGCTCGCCGTCAATCGCCACCAACACTTCGGTTCCATAGGTATCCTCACAGTATTTCTCCGTATCCACCTGGTACATTTCCATCAAGCCCCTGCTGCCGCACAGCACCGTTCCCTCCGGAAATACCGCCCGAATTCCCTTGCCGGAAATCTCCTCCACCTGCCGCGGCCTTACCATCTCCAACTTCTGCTTGCGCGCCTCTGTGACAATACTCGTACCGATTGGGTGGGTGGAGTCCAGTTCACAGTCCGCCGCAATCGTCAAAATCTGTTTCTCAGTCAGACGGTTCAAAGCCACAACCTTCTGCACCACAAAATTCCCCTTGGTGATGGTTCCCGTCTTATCCATAACAACGGCTTTTATATCCTTCAAAGCTTCGATGGCAACACCGCCCTTGAACAGAATCCCCTTTCTTGAGCCTGCGCCGATTCCTGAGAAAAATGCGAGAGGAACGCTCAACACCAATGCGCACGGACAACTGATAACCAGGAAGGTAATCGCCGTGTAAATCCAGTAATTCCAGTTGCCTGTGAAGATTGACGGAACCACAGCCGTAAGAACTGCCGCCCCTACAACCAAAGGTGTATAGATTCTGGCAAATTTTGTAATAAAACGGTCAATCTTTGGCTTGCTTGCAGCCGCATTTTCCACAGAGTCGAGGATACGGGTCACCATAGACTCTGAAAGAGGCTTTGACACCTGAAGCTTCAATACGCCCATATCATTGACACAGCCGGAATATACATCTTTGCCTGGAAATACCTTCACAGGTACAGGCTCTCCCGTGACAGGCGACGTGTCAATCTGGCTTCGCCCCTCCACAATCCTGCCGTCCAGCGGAATTCGGTCTCCAGGGCGAATCAGGATGATATCCCCCGCCTTTGCCTCCTTCGCCGGAATCACCTTCACATCATTGCCCTCCACAAGACTTACATTCTCCGGCCGCAGGTCAACAGCCTCCATAATCTGGGAACGGCTGCGGCTTACCGCAATATCCTCGAAAATCTCTCCTACCCGATAGAATAGCATCACCCCTACTGCCTCAGCAAAATCTCCGATTGTAAACGCCGCCAGCGTCGCCACACTCATCAGAAAATTTTCATCAAACACATGTCCCTTCGCCAGATTCTTTACCGCCGTCCAGACAATCTCAAGCCCCAGGATTACATATGCCACAATAAAAAGAATCGGGGTTATAACGGAATCAGGCATTGTACGCTTGAGAATCCCGCCAGAAACGAACAGGACCGCGCCGGCCGCTATCGCCAAAATATCCTTTTTGTTCTCTGCAAACGGACTTTCCTTCTTATGTGTAATCACATCCTCCCCGCGGGGCGTCACCGTAACCTCTGACTCAATGGATGCACAGATTCTCCGGTATTCGGGGAGTAATGCGTCAGGGTCGTCTGCCGCAACTGCCAACTGCTTTGTGGCAAATGTGATGGTCGCCATCTTAACACCTGGAAGCTCTCGAATCTGACGTTCCATCTTTGCCGCACAGTTGGCGCAGCCCAGATTGTCGAGAATGTAAATACGCTTTGGGACGCCTGGGGGCATGTCGGGGGCGGTGTGAGGCATAGGGGATTCGGGGGCGTGGCTGTGGTGGTCATGGTGGCCGTGGTTATGCTCATGGCCGCAGTCACATCCTCTATGCTCGTCATGGACATGATGCTCATGACTATGCTCATGGCCGCAGCCACATCCTCTATGCTCGTCATGGACATGATGCTCATGACTATGCTCATGGCCGCAGCCACATCCTCTATGAACATCGTGTGTCTGATACTCATAGCCGCAGTCACATCCCTCCTCGTGACTGTGATTATCATGGGCATGTGAATTATCATGATAATCATGGCTGCATCCGCAATTACAGTTATCTATGTTCTTCTGTTCTTTTTCTCCCATTAATCATTCCTCCTGACTTGTAAAATACTCTTTCAACATTCCAAAAACTTTCGCCAATACGTATGAATAACTATTCATATGTTCATGATTAAATATAATCACAAATCCTCAAATTTGTCAATATATTTTCTCAATTTTACAACAAAATATATAACAAAAACTCCTGATATCAGTCTGCCTGTTCTGTCTTGCAAACTCATATCAGGAGTCCTCCTGCTATTGCCCTATAATCTTCACATAATCCTCCGTCTTATCCCGCATTATGTGAAGCCCTTTTTCCAAATCCTTCATAGAAAACCGATGCGTAATCAATTCTGACGGCGCAATCCGCTTCTCCTCAAGCCGTCTCAGCACATAATGCCAGTCGTCCGACTCCTCCCCCGTAAAACTCGAATTCCAAGTGCCCTTCACTGTAATCTGGTTTCGCAGCAGCTTCCAATAAACAGCTTTCTCAAGCCTCATATCCCCAAATGGATTGCCCACCAGCATAATCCTCCCTGCAAATGAGGTCTGGTTCACCGCCTGTACCAGCGTCTCATTCTTACCCACACACTCGAAAAATACATCTGCGCCTGCGCCGCCTGTCCTCTCGGAAAGCCATACGTCCACGTCCTCACTTCGGATATCGCAGTAACAATCCTTTGGAAGCCCTAGTTTCAAAAGCGTCTGCTTCTGAAAATCTTTATTTCCAAACACATATATATTCTTCACCCTGGCTTCTCTCAGAAACAAGTACAACAACAGCCCAATCGTGCCGACACCGCAGATTGCAACGTTATCATTTTCGTCTGCCCCAATCCTCCTCATGGCATGGACCGCAACCGCCATTGGCTCAAGCATGGCAGCCTCCTCAAAGGTTATGCTGTCCGGAAGCACTACCAGGTTATCCTCCGGAACCGCCGCATACTCGGCAAATCCGCCGTCCCTGCGCGAACCAAGATAGCTGTAATTCCTGCACATCTCGTACTGCTTTTTGTGGCAGGGCGGACACTTTCGGCATGGGATTAACGGAAAAATCCCCACCCGCTTTCCCTGCCAGGAGGCATTCGCAAAGGCGCCTGTCTTTACCACTTCACCAGAAAATTCATGGCCCGGAATCAATGGGTGGGAATATGCGCCATTCTGGTAGATTCTGGGAATGTCCGAGCCGCAGATACCGGCTGCTCTTACCTTCACTAACACTTCACGCTCTTTAAGTATCGGTTCTTCTGCCGTGTCAAACCTGATATCCCCTATATCATGTAAAACCCATGCTTTCATCTTTTATCTCCCCATTCCAAAACTTTCTTCTGCCTCTAATATCTTACGGAATCTTTCCAGATCCTCCTTTGTCGTAATCTTAAAGTTCCCCTCGTCACCAGGAATCATCACGACATCCAGTCCCGCCAGGATTGCCGGCTCGGTAGAGCCGTTAATCTGCCAAATCTTCTCCGGCAGCAGCCGGCAGTTGGCTTCGTAATATGAGCCAAGCCGGAACACCTCCGGCGCCTGTCCGGCATAGATTTCACTTCTGTTCAGTAATGCGGTTATCTTCCTTCCGTCTGTGCTGGAATATACGGTATCCTTCATAGGCAGAACAGGCAGGACGCCGTCGTGTCCGGAAACGCCGGCGATACAGTCCGTAATCTGCTTCTCTGTAAGCAGGGGGCGGGCGGCATCATGAATGAATACATAATCACTGTCTTTGGCATATTCTCGGATATCCTTTAGGCCGTTCAGGATTGAAAGCTGCCTGTTTCCGCCAGGGCTTGAAAAGCCTTTGAATTTCCCGCAAAATCCATCTTCGGCAAGCCAGTCTTGAATCTGTCCCTGCCATGCGGGAGCTGCGACAATATGGATTCCTTCAATTCCGCTGTGGGAAAAAAGACGGGATATGCTGTATGAAATTATGGGTCTGCCGCCGGCCTTGATGTACTGCTTGGGGATATCATAGCCAAGCCTGGTACCCGTGCCGCCGGATAAGATTAATGCTATGGTCATATCTTTTTTCCTTTCTAATGTCAGACTACTGCGTTCTTCGCTTCCATACACAGATGGCAAATGAATCCTAATACCCCGCTTAGTGTTCGTTCGGATAACACAATCCTGTTGTGTTAAAACGCTTATGCATTTGGAACACACTCCTTGTTACCTGCTGCTGATAGTATAACAACTTTAGGCTTCTGGTTCAATAGCCTGCGCTACTTTTCTCTGCGGATTGCCGGAAGTTCAAACTCGTCCCGTTCCACATTTACGGCCACAGCCATATCCAACCCCGAAGGCTTTCGGTCATTTACCACAATCCGTTCTCCCATCGGCATTTTAAACAGTATTTCATCAAACCTTACAGAATGTTTTTCCAAAAACTTAAGCGTCTGTTCCTGATACTCCCTTGTACGGGACGTGAATATAACAATTTTATCTTCCCCTGGCAAGTCGTCCAGAAACTCTTTGTCCCCAGAAAGCAATGTGTCCTCCCCGTCTATTTTATAGCCATTGTGTTTCAGCAATGTTCCATCCAAATCAAACACCCATGTCTTTGGCAGTGTTGATAAAATCAATTCTCTTTCCATGCAAATCCTTCTCCTGTCTCTATATTTTCCCATCCTTCGATTCCATATGTCTCAATCGCTCTTTAATAATACAACTTGTCCATATCATATACAACCCCTTAGCCTAACACTGCTTCTCATAAATATATCTGCCCCCCCCCCTCAAATTCCTGGAGAGAGCTATCATGACTGTAATTACCAGAGTCAGTAAGGAATCTATCTTCTCAGAATATGTTACCAATTCCGCAGGAATTGATAACATACACGCACATCAGTGCGTTTCCTTTTTTTACTTAAATAATCTGGAGGTCGTGACCACTCTCTCTGAAAAATACGAAACCTCCTTTGGCTTTACACTAGGAGGGGTGGCATTGAAAGAGTATAATTTATTACGAAATGGAGAACCTATGAAAGCCTGGTATGATGGCTTTACCTTTGGCAGAAGGCCGGATATTTACAATCCATGGTCTATCATCAATTATCTGGGCAAACAGCGCAGATACCAAAATAATCAGACAGATTCTTGAAATTTTAATTCACGAATATTCTGCAAAGTCTCACTATAAGACTTACCTTTTCCGAATAGCAGCGTTGTACCAAGCACGAATCCAGCTACACCTTTCGGTGCATATTCCAGTATCTTGTCTGCACTGCATGCTCCATCCCAGTAGATCTCAAAGTCCATGTCTTCCTTCATCGACAGAAGCTTTATGATTTTCTTCCCCACATAGGGTAGATACATCTGCCCCGCATTTCCTGGATTCACAGACATCACAAGTACCTTTTTAACGATACGCAGCATTTCCATCACCGTTTCCACGGAAGTGCCTGGATTGATTGCAATACCTGGTATCAGGCCTGCATTTATAATTTTCTGCAATGTTGTAGAAGGATGGTACTCTGCCTCTGGATGAATATAGATAGTATCCCCCGACCGTAAATACTTAATGAACAACTCTATTGTATTGTTGGGGTGTTCCACCATTAGGTGCACATCCAAAGGCTTTGCAGAGGAACTCGCTATGTAGCGCATATCATTTAAAGACATAGCATAATTGGGCACATACCTGCCGTCCATTATATCTATGTGGAAAGAATCGATACCACCTTCTTCGAGTTCTTTTATTTCCTGCTCCAGATGCCCAAAATTCGCGCACATCATGGAAGCTGTTAATTCAAAATTCATCTGTACTCCTCCTAACAACTCGTCACTCCCCAAAATTCCTCATCGTCGGGACTTTCACGCGATTTCGTAATAACTCAAATTTTTCAGAGCAGCTCTCTTTTAATATAAGTAACTTCTGTTTCTCATCTTCATATGGAAAGCGCTGAATAATCACATTTATACAATCGGCTGCATACTCATAATATAACTTCATATAATGCAGTTCGTGTAGTCCAAATACGTGTTGCTGATCAGCTAAAACTTGATTAGGAAACTCAATGATATGGCACCCCCCCCCCAATTTTGTCACAAAATGTTCTTTAAGGTTCGCCATAAACAAATTGTACTTTCGTGTATTCTCAATCTCACTCTTTGCAAAATCTTTTATTACATTTTCGTTATGATTCAAATATTGTTCTACACCATCAAAAAGGGGTAAAATAATCTGGTTTGGTGTATATCTTTTTAGTATTTCGTCTGCCAGCTTGTCTAATGCCGCAAACTGCTCACTTTCATTTATTTCGTACGGAGATACTTTTTCATATTTGTCCATGCAAAAATCTTTATTAAACTTTTCTCTGTTATGCTCCAAAAAATCAAAAAAAGTTATGATATGATTATCATTTTTAAGCATGTCAAGCCGGAAATTCATAATATCCACGATAAGGTAATCGGAACGTCTTAAAAATAGATAGTTGAGCGTTTCTTTATTATAATCTTTAACAAAAATCCTTTTAAGATGATTCGGAACTGTATAACCATTTAGAACATCTATCTCTATTTTGTGTTGTGGAGAAGGCCAAAATATACAATAAGGATTACAGGTTATAAATTGCAGTACCTGAGCCTTTCCTTTACTGATAAGCGGATTAACAATATCTCTTGATACACAACATCCTAAAACATTGAAATAAATCATAAATATCCCCCTGAAAACTGATTACCTTATAGGTGTACGTGGCTTATTATTACGCATACATTCATCAAAAAGAGTATTGTAACACCGTACCGATTCTTCGTTAGCTTTCTTCATCTTTTCGTCAGCCCATCCTTCATTAAACCAGTGGACAGAATATGTATGTTCTGTGCTGCTCAAGTTTCCAGACATATAATCATAAGGTTGAAAATAATCATAGGCATAAATATTCATCGTGCTGATATTCTGTGTTGTACCGTCAATGATATACCCCGCATCCAGAGCAACTCTGGTATCATAAAATCCGCAGGTATTTTTATTCATCCGCCCGTTTTCATCAATAAAATCTATTGACTCCCTTGTATCAAGGAATCTCTTAATCATAGGGTTCCCCTTTACTGCCCCGCTTAAGCCTCCAAAGTTAATCACCTGCCACTTTTCGACTCCGCAAAATGCCTCCTGAAATCTTAGCTCATTGATGCTTCTCTTGATTTCCACATCCGTGTCCAGATAAAACCCTCCTTGATGATACAGAATATCAAGCCTTGCATAATCCGGCACAAAGCCATACGCCCCAACTTCATACGCCTGCTTCATATATGGGTTTTTACCAATATCGTAGTTATCTTCATTCCATTCGATTATCTCATAGTCTGGACAGAATCTTTTCCAACTCTCAAGACATTTTTGTAATTCCATAGGAATAGGTTTTCCGCCAAGCCACATATAATTAATTTTTTTGGGAATCACAGGCTCATCTAACATTTTCGGCTCTCCCTTTGATATATCAGAGCAGAAATTATAGATACACATCATCGGTGTGATATAGCACTCCATTTTTTTTGTACATTCCATTCTCTGAAGCTGTTCTAAAACGACAGAAAACCTGCTGATATTCAAAAGAATAACAGTATGTCTATCACAGTTTTCTAAAAAAGAGGGGGGATTCACAAGAAATGATTCTCCAAACAGTTCAATACTACTCCCCCATTTGGCTTTATCATTATCCAAATAGCATCTGACGGATGATAGAAGATCATATTTTGATAGAATCTGCGGCATTGTCACCTGTCCAAGCACGCCTGCCCCAAACATAACAATTTCACAATTGCCTTTTCTGATTTTTTTATTTAATTCGTCGAATGAGCAGCATTGCAATCTCATTTACTCACTCTCCTGTTTTTCAATCCGGTTACCGGATAAAATAAACATCATCACATGATCCATCACCATATGGATATCTTCTACAATCTGCATATTATTAATATTTATATGGATGCAGTTCTGTACAATATTCCTGAGCCTTCCGCCGTCATAACCGACCAACCCTACCGTCACAGCCCCGTGTTGGTTTGCATATTTTGCAGCCCGTACCACATTCTCCGAATTCCCGCTCCCTGAAATGGCAATGAGAATGTCTCCCTCCTCAAGTTTATTTTTTAAAGGCTCCACAAAAATATCATCATAGCTGATATCGTTGGCCACGGCCATCATCATCGAAGTATTATCATTCAGCGACTCAAAATTATGCCGTTTATCCAGTCCCATGCTTGCACCTTTATTAAAATCACCCACAAAATGTGATGCAGTTGCCGCACTGCCACCGTTTCCACAGACATAAACGCGTTTCCTGGAAATACGAGCTTTCTCCAGTATTTCCATCACCCTGCTGATCTCGTTCTCATTTAACTCCCCCAACACCTCGGCTTCCCTGTCTAAATACCTGCGAACTTCTCCTGCATAGTCCATTATTTCTTTCCCCTTTCACTAATCACTTTGACAGAAAAATCTATCGTGTTCCGAATCCCTTCCTCCATACTAACCTTGGGTTTCCATCCGTATTTTTGAAATGCATGTTCGTTAGAAAGCTGAGTATATTTATTTACCTCGTGTACAAGCACATCATCAGATATACGGTATGCCCCGCCATACAGCGCCGGATAGTTGTGCCAGAAATGCTCTGCCTCAAAGAAGAACGGGATTACTTCTGTTTTTTGCATAAGACGTTTCACAATCTCAAATATCTCGTTTATGGAAACTGTCTCTCCTGTAGAGACATTCACAACATCGTAACCCTCTCCCTGTTGGACAAGACGCAGCAACTCCACCAGATCCTCCACGTAGACAAAATCCCTTCGCTGCTCGCCGCCGCAGTGAAGCTGCACTGGTCTGTCATAATACAACTCACGGATTATATATCCCACAACAGGCGGTTGTGTCCGCAGGCAGTCCAGATGCGGTCCGTAAACATTTGCAAACCGCATGCAGGTAACATTCATTCCATAACACTCGGCATATGATCTGCAGAATTGTTCTGCCGCATATTTCGTACTCGGATAAATAAGCGTAGGTGGCACGACATACTTCTCAGTAGACGGAAAATCATCATTATTTTCATAAACAGCAGAAGTGCTTGCGAAAATTACCTTCTTAACGCCATAGATTCGTGCCATTTCCAGGATATTGACCGTTCCCTGTACATTTACCTCTACTGCCTGCGAAGGATTCGTCTGGCAGTCCGGCAACGGTGTAATACCTGCAATATGGTAAACATAATCAAACTTTTCCCTTATAAAAAGAAACTCCAATAATTCCCTGTTCCGGATGTCTCCCCTGATGATCTCCTTCCGAAAATCATATTCTTCAAATATCAGATTATCTTCAAAACCGTAAGAAAAATTATCAATCATTACAATCTCATCCCCATGTTTCCACAGATGATAAGCTAATTGTGATCCGATAAATCCTGCTGCTCCCGTTATAAATACTTTGCTCATTTATGTTCCTTTCTTAATCTGAAAAAATAATACTACTCCCCTGCGGGTCAATGCGAAAATCAACTTCACGAAAATCAGATAACGCTGTCCTCACCGCCTCCTGCTTATCTCTAGGAACATAAAAGAGCAGGAAACCGCCTCCTCCTGCGCCTAAAACCTTTCCCCCAAGCGCGCCTGCCTCTTTTGCATTCTGATACATAGCATCTATCAAGCTATTGGATACGCCGGATGCAAACTTCTTTTTAATCGTCCACGTATAGTCCAGCCTCTCGCCTATCACATCAAGCCTGTCCTTACGGAATGCCTCGCTGTATATCCGGTCAGTAATACCAACCAGCTCATCCAGCATTGCCGTCTTATCAGTCATCGTATCGGACTGCTCCTTCAGAATCTTTCGCGAATCTCTTGTCTGCCCTGTATAAAACATCAGCAGATTATCTTCCAGCTTTTTCATTGTCTCGCTGCATCCTATAATAGGATTCACAGAAACCTTCTCATTCGGATAAAAACGATACTGATTTAACCCGCCATATGCAGCCGCATATTGATCCTGTATCCCTATCTGTTGGCCGAGTCTGCCTATTTCAATTTCACAGGCTTCTCTGGCAAGAAGCTCCGGCGTAGCATATTCTCCTTTATATGCATGAAGCGCATTAAGAACGCCTACTGCAAGCGCCGATGAAGATGCTAAACCCACGCCTGCTCCGCTCAGCGGGATATCCGCCATATAAATAATTTCTATTCCCTTTCTGATTCCCGTGATTTTCAGCGCTTCTCGTATGATATTATGCTTTATTTCATCAACACCAGAAACCAATTCATTACCGCTGTATACCACACGAATCATGTCATCAAACTTCTGGTTTACTGTAATATAAACATGCATATCAAGGGCTGCGCTGATTACGGTTCCATATCCCATTTTTGAAGATTTCCAATACCCCTTAAAGTCTGTTCCTCCGCCAAAGAGCGACGCTCTCAGCGGTGTCTTTGAAATGACCATTACACTTTGCCTCCCATATGTATGATATCCCTCACCGAATCCAAAATTGTGTATTCGCCACTTACCAGGATGGAATGACACCCTGCCGCCTTACCTGCCTCAATATCCCTTTCGTCATCTCCAATAAGATATCCTGTCCGCAGATTCAGCGAAAAATCCTTCTGCGCCTGGTATAACATGCCAGGCTTCGGCTTTCTACATTCACATCCTTCATCCCAGTTATGCGGACAGTAATAAATCTTATCTATGTGCGCTCCAGCATCTGCTAAATCAGAAATCATCTTATCGTGGATACTCTGCAGCATCTCCTCCGTCAACCTGCCTCTTGCAATCCCTGGCTGATTGGATATCAGAATTACCATGTATCCTGCTTCATTTAACATCTTAACCGCTTCAATGGCTCCCGGCATCCATATAAATTCCTCCGGCCGTTCCACATAACAAGCCTTTGGAGGACGTACATTGATTGTTCCGTCGCGATCTAAAAAAACAAATTTTTTTTTCTTGAAAAATTCCTCCGTCAACGCGATCCGTTCATAAGCCCCAATAGAATAATAGCGATGCTCCGTTACAGTTGCATACATCTTTCCCTGTGCTGAAACCTTGGGATAGACTACTGCTTCAAAGTTGTCATTTTCCCCATTGGTCAATTCTAATATATTTTTATCCAAAATAGCATATCCGATATCCACACCCGCAAGATCAGGCAATGTTCTCTTTTTGTCGTAAGAAACCACACAGCCATTTTCCGCAATTTTGAGATTATTTTTTGTATAACCGTCCTTATTGGCATAGGCTGTTATCTGTATCAACGCGTCATTAGCTTCCGCATCCATGACCAGTTTCTGAAAATCAATCGGACAATAATTGTCGCAATACATCATCAGGAACCGATCTTTCAGAATATCTTTTGCCTCCAATATTCGCTTCTGTGTCTCGCATTCCACATCAGTAACAACATATCGAAACGCCATCCCATAGCTGCTCCCGTCTCCGAGATAATTCATAATCTTCTCTGGCAGATATCCCAGCAAAAACACCACATCATGAATTCCAAAATCTCTAATCTGCAGGATCAGATGATCGATATAAGGCTTCCCTGCAATCGGATACATTGGCTTGGGAGCTGTGTCCGTAAATGGAGCAAGTCTTTTTCCATATCCTCCGGCCAAGACCACTGCCTGTCTTATCTGTAGCCCCATGGTTTTCTTTCCCTTCTTAAATTATGTTATACTTATCTTAATCTGCATCATGTCGGTAATTGCCAGTCATACCAATAGAATTCACTTTCCATTGGAATACCTTCTTTGTGTAATTGTTCATAAAAATCCAGTATCTCTATATCCTCCATTTGATTTTCTTTTAACTGCTCTCTTACATCCTCTGCCATCTCCCCACGATATTTCCAGGATGAAATTAAAATCATATCGACTCCGTACTTTTTCAATTCACAGGCATCCTTTATAATCGGATATTCTCCCAGAAACTGCCCTGTAGCCTTTCTATCCCATATACATAGAATTGAAAATTCGGCGCTGACAAGGAGCTTTAACAATTCTATCGTATGAACGCCTGCCCCACGTATGGCGATATGATGTCCAGCAAGCTTTTGCATAAGGAAAGATCTCACAATATATTTTCTCTCAATAAAGCTTTGTCTTCTCAACAGACTACTTAAAGCAAAATACTGCTCTCTCTCTGCTAAAAACTGCCGTTCATAGTTGTCCTTCTGCCGCATATATTCATAGCGCATCATATCATACATCCGATCATATGGACTAAAAGTTGATTTCTTTTTCAATGCATTTCCAAGCCATATCCTGCTTCTATCCACTTCCTTTTGAAGCCTTTCCCAAACGGCAATATAATCAATTTGTTTCAAATTATCAAACTCAATAGAATTTTTTCCACATATATCTATACGTTCCTCCAAGCCCGCTATCTCCGCTATCGTTTGAAAACGGTTCAGTCCCCCTCTGGGCGCCAGCGCAAAAAACTCCTTCCGAAAAATAATGGAAAAGCAAAAGCCATGGTAACTATCTGTCATAACATAGGCTGCGTGACGAATCAGCTTAATCCAATCCGATACTTCCAACTCTGTATAGTGCCCAAATTCCCATTTATCACACGGATAATATTTAATATAATCCGAATCCAAGTCCGAAACAGCTATCACACGTTTGCCCAATTTGTCTGCTATCTGTCGGATTACCTCGTTTTTCTTCTTTGTAGGCTGAAGCAGATAGACAAAAACATAATCCTCATCAAGAATGGCTTCATCCAGTATACTGCGTCTCTCGACACGTATATATTCTTCTGCCTCTAGTAAAAATACCGGATCTACCACCCATGTGGCATCGCAATTAAAACTCTCTTTACAGATAGTGACCGCATCCCTCTCCCTGACTGAAACATCTGAGAAACGTCCCAACAATAATCCAAAAGCATTTCTATCCTCGTTATTTCCAGCAAATTCCGTTTTCCCAAAACTGGTTCCATAGGCCACCTTCTTTTTGTCAGCATTCGCAAAATCAAGAAGATAATACGCTCCTTGCTGATGATACTGGCCCTCCTGCCATCCCCATAACTGATCAGATCCAAGAAGAAATCCATTACAAATATCATTCAACTTCTGAAGGTCATACAGTGATTCCTGCCGTTCGGAAATGATACAGAATTGCGAAATAAAACGCCGCACTGGCGAAGATGAATCATACACGCCTTCACCGTATCCATACAGTGTTCCTGGCGCGTCAATCATCAGGACAGAGCAGCCCATCTTCTGCACTGTTCTCTCTAGTGCGTAGGCTGTCAATGCAGCTCCATAATTTTTTGTATACCAGAAGCCTACAAGTCCAAAGTCATAAGGGACTTTAAGGGCTTTTTCATAACTTTGGTGAAAAGTTAATTCTTCCTGAAGTTTCTGAAAAAAAATTTTTTTCCCAGGATGCGTTGTATAATGATACTCCGCAGCTCCATTTCGTGCCGTAATATCCTCAGGGTTCACTTCTGCCATAGTAACTGACGGCCCATTCAAATAAGTTTCAACAATAATTTTTCCTTTTTCTGTATTAACAAGGACTGCACTACACCCATAGGTGTAATCCAACTGAGGAAGAACCTCCTCCACTCGCCAAAAATCCGCCAACGTTACATCCCCAATGCGTTCATAGTAAGGGAATGGACAATGTCCGCAGCAATCCCTGCATATGACCCCCGCATAAAATCCTTGCATAAAATCACAATCTGTCTGCTGGTCATATACATCCTCTCCATTTATCCGCAGACGCATGGCATATGGATAAAATCGTGTTTTATCCCGAAAATCAGCTTCAGATACCCTGCCTTTTTCCTCCATGAACTTCTCCCACGCATATTCAGAAGGTGCAGCATGGCATAAGAGGTCGGCTGTTATGAGATTATCGTACTTTTTTCTCAGATAACTGTTCAGTCCAGCCACCTGACAAGGCGTACCGCAGAAAAACACCTTTTTCTTCTTATCAAGCAGAGCCTTGATATCCCTGTAGATGTACCCGGTCTGGCTTTGTATATACTTAGATTTCTGTATTCTATACAAGTCCTTAAGATCATCGACCAGAATATGCTGGACAGATTTATAATCATCAGCAAAAGCTGCTCCACAAACATAACCGCCCTCGTATAGTATCTTCTCCGCAATAGCGCCAAACGCGCCGCCGGAGGAACTTTTTGCTCTGAGGTCATCATTCCCAATGAATGCATAACCTGCCAATGGCGCTTTTTTATGGTAATCTGTATTCAATACAGGACATACAGCCAGGCACTGTCGGCATTCTATGCATTTTTCTCTATCTTCTATCGGATACCAGAAGCCTTCTTCATTTTTCTTCATTTTGATAGCGTTATGGCTGCATTCCAATATACATGCGCCGCAGCCATAACAGTCGTCAGACACAATCCGGTTAATCATAATAACTTTAGCCTCTCTTAGTAGTATCTTTCTATTCTATATTCACTGACATAACTCATTATTTCTCATCAGCGAAAATCATAAAAATAAAACGGCTTATCCATTTTGATTTTCAATCGCTCATAAAGATCAATCACCTGAAACTCTTTCTGGTATTTTGTAAGTTCCTTTTTAATATCTTCCCGCCAAGTGTATGTAGATACGAATATCGTATCTGCTCCAAGTTCTCTTATTTCTTCAAGAGAATGCACAATCTGATATCCGCCAAACATTTTTTCATCACATTCTGATATATCCCATATGCAGCATATTTCTTTCCTGAGTGGGAACAACCTGATCAGTTCTTTGGTATGCAATCCATTTCCTCTTAATACCACCTTATGCCCAGGTAATATTTTTTCAAATTCATCTATATACATTTTCTTCATATTTACGTCCGAATTAGCTTCCATCTCTGGTGTTAGCGGATCATATACCTCCCACCAGTCTAACCATGTTTTCTTATCTTTTAATTCCCTTAAGAACACATCATTTTTATGCTCATAGAAATAATCCAGATCAAATACCTCTTTATATAAATCCAACTTCCCAATCGTATAAAGCCCCAGCATCGTACGCTTGCATTTATCACACCTGCTGCAGTTTGTGGCTGACTCAATACATACATTCAGTTTCTTTCGCGGAAGCTCAAATTGAGAAATATATTCTTCCTTATCTATCCTCAGCGCCTCTCCTCCACAGTTATAAAACGAAACATCTTCTGTTGAAAAACAATGTACATTCAGAAGATCATATGGCTCCATGTCTCCTCCATCAAATTCAAATTCCATAAAAGAATGTGCAGACGACCAGTAATACACTGAAAACAACTTCTGCAGAGCCAGTACCATCGCCAGCGCTCTGTTCGTCACCGTATAAATATGCACCTCCATAAGGATTTCATTTATATTGGTATCTACCGTAACAAGTGGGAGTCCAAAATCATCGGCTGTAGAACGAATCCATTCTATCCTTTGCTGATATATACTTCTTGCACTTGTTCCACCATATTCCCCACTCGCTCCCGCATTAAAGAAAGTCAAGTGAGTAAGTCTGTATGTCATATCTCTTATATCCAAATGCTTATATACCGTATAAAAAGAGTCTACTCCCCCTGACATTGCCGTTCCTACGGCATTTGCATGATTCAAACTCTGTGATGATACGGGTGCATCAATGCCAATCGCTTCATACTTTTCGATCCATTTTGACACACTAGGTATAAAATACTCTATCAACTGATAATGCAGCTTTTCTGACATTGGTGCTTCGCTGATAATATCCAACCGATTCTCCATTGCATACATCAAAAAATTCAGGATAAACGCATCTGCTCTCTCATAACACAGGTATTCCTCCCACTCACCATCCACTTCATACCAGACAACTTCTTCCATAAAATTATCAATATGGCATCTGGCACATAGGCGGCATTTGTCTTTATTTTTTTCAATGTACGGCTTTTCAATATAAATCTTTCCTGCAGTATCCAACATATTTTCCCTCCTGTATGTAATACATTCACTTTTAAAAAGTCATGCATCATATAATTTAAATTTTTAATTACCTATCCCTGATACATAATCTATGTATCTGTTTAAACTCAAATTTTGTTCGTATAACACTGATAAATTCATTTTTTTTGTTGCTTTTTTATAAAAAGTTTTGGGCAAGATTGGCCGTATCTCAGTCACCTCTTTACTTTCAAAATTCATCAAAAAAAAATCCCGTCCCGCATTCGCCAGAACAACCATATATTCATCAACAGCAACGCATCTGAATTGATAAAATGGAATCTCAGCCCGTTCCAATATCGGGAACTCATTTTGATCTGTATCCACACGTAAAGTATCCTTGGTTTTTAAGATAAAATCATATATATTCACCCTTGGTGAAAATCTGGAAACACAAATAATTTTATTATCATAACAAAGCAGATAATCATATTGATCTTCCGGATTAGCGCTTTCCCAACATTTACCAAAGCAGATAGTATCAATAATTCCAATATTTGCTTTCCAACAATAAATTAAACACTCCTTGTTGTCGCTTATGTATATTCCTTTGTCCGAATATGCAAGTCTTCCATATATACCGTCACCAATTATATGCATTTCACACTTACTATTCCTTAAATCAATTTCCAGTAAATACTTTGTTCCAGCAATTAACATCCATAACCTGTCAGAGCCATATGTAATGTCTATAAAATGAGCATTCCGGTCAATCTCATCTGGAATCATACCGCTTATTAATTGTTCCAGTCCATCATTTCTTTGCAGCTCATGATTTTCCATATCCAGTTCGGCAATTCTCATCTGGTTTGTGGGTACCTTTGAAAAGAGGTACATACGATTATTCAGGATAATCTGTTGTGTAATAAACCAGTCATCCGGTATTAATATATATTCCTGCTCCTTTGTTCTCAAATTAAAATAAACAATATGTTTTCCACAGACATCGGGAATCAGTATTAACCAATCTTTATAATGAACCATATCTTGATATAACGTTGAGGCAAGCAGGTCATACGGCTTTATCTGATGCCATTCCGTAATAACTCCGTCTGAAAGGCGCATTTTCATTAACGCATTTGCCGCATGGTTCATAAACCAAAGGTCTTCTTCTATCGCAACTGCACATAATGCATTTGGGTACATAATATTATCCAGCAAACGATTGTCCTCCTATTTAACTAGAACTGCTGTACCTGCCTTATCCGGAAGCAGGACAACAGACAAATGATTCTCATTACAATATTCATCTACCGCCATTCTTGCCCCTTCAAAGAAACATCCCGAATAATCATGTATAAATATCATTCCACCTTTACTCATTCGGGGATAAAAGAATTCGAGTCCAGCCTTAAGCGGCTGATATAAGTCACAGTCTAAACTTACGAAAGCATATTTTTCCTCTCTACATTCGCTCGTCACAGATTCCGGAAAATATCCCTTTATATATTTGGTGTATTCATCATCACCAACAAAAGCCCTGACTCCATCAATCGTAGTATCCTTAAACTGCATCATTTGATCTTTGTCAATGCCTGTCAGATCACGAGCATCAAATCCCTCAAATGTATCAAACATATATAATTTTCGATTATACTTTTTGCAATATTCATGCAGAACAGCGCAGTTATTTCCCAGATATACGCCTAATTCAGCAAACACTCCTTCCACTCCACCTTCAAGTATTCTGTGAAGGTTTAACATCATACTGTGAAGGCGTGAATAATCCTTTAATTTATTCACAGCATTTCTGGCCGTATATAAGCCTTTCATGTTTACATATTCTTTATATCTATTGAAAAAATTTATTGAATCTGGAATGGCAACCGGATATAAACCGCGACTTTTCATATTCTCATGAAGAACCTCTAAATATCTCTCTTCAATATCTCCTTCCGCATGTAATCCAAAAAAGCATGATAATTGAATCATTTTCTGGTGTACAAACTGTTCAATAGTAATAAATTGATAAGGATATTGATTTCTGATTTGCTTAACATTTTCTTGATTTTTTATAGAAATAACTATACAATCAAATTCAATTTGACCTAAATCATCCGGACAGATTATCTTATGTCCATAGAAATCCTCTCCTGTTTTATTTCGATCAGCATCGACGAAAGCAACCACATCTTCTAAATTAACCGGATACTTCTCAAGCATTTCTTTACAGCCGTTTCCGCAACCCCAAACAACAACCGTATTTATCATTTTTTCCATCTGTTAATCACCTCTCCATAAAATCAACTTTCATTCAGCAACCGGAAGATTAAATTTTATTTCAGAGACAATTTTTTGTTCGGGTATTCCTAGCTTCCTCAGGTTATTAGCAATATCTACTATATTATCTTTTATTCTTCCGGCTATAATAATATAATCAAATTTGTGTTCTGATATCTGAGTTATACCCATTACTTTTACACCTTTGAATTTTTTTATTTCCTCATACCTTTGATCAACAATCCCTACAATGTTACAATATCCACTTGCTAATATCTGATTTACAAAATGCATTCCAGTATACCCAATCCCATAGATACAAACATCTGAATCTTTCGGAATAATTCCAAAAGGGAAAAGTGGATACTGAAAATCTACTTCATCCTTTTTCTGCTTTATGGAAACACAGTAATCTTTTTTTTCAAAGTACATAGAATAAAACAAATGATTATCCAAAAAATTTATTTTCAGAGGAATTTCATGACCGTCTAAAAGCTTCATAAAGAAAAATAACGAATTCACTTTATCAGAAGGAAGTTCAACAAAAAAAGAATTTCCATGGACAATACATTCTCCATCCATAGAGTACATCTCATTGGTCTTTCTTAATTGTTCCTTTTCTGTATAAAATCTTTCACCCTTCTCATTTTCAATATATAAATTTCCACACTCAAACTCCACATTGCAGCGCAGAAATCCCGATACAATTACACGTCCCCCTATAATTGTAATTACACGAATTTTAAGCATGTTACGAATATCAAATATTTCTTCATTTCCAAATTTATATATATAATCTTCTAAGGTTAAATTCTCCCTAAAATCCTCTCCGTGTTTCAATCTCAATGCATATATTTTTTTTTCTTCTTTTAGATGAGGTTCATTCATTATTAGAAAATCCGGTATTTCTCTTAGAATTTCCTTTATTTGTTTTATATATTTTTCTTTATGCTCACAACTATAATTCTTCGATATTCTTGTATCAATTCTTCCTCTAATCTCTGACAATAATATATATTGTATGTAAGGTATTACTTTTCCAAATTTCTTCCGAGACAAATTAATCAGGAAAAAATACGCATACTCAACTGTCTCATCATACCAATTATCACTAGTTGCAACTGTATTTAACGTAGAATCAGAAGATATTCTTTGTCGATAAAAAAATATTGCATCTGCTAGAACCCCATACTTGCCATCTTCTAAAATTATTTCTGTCAAATATTTCATATCCTCAGCATGATAAATCCTCTCATCATGCTGATATTTTCCAGCAACAGTTCTTCTTATCAAGCAGGAACACAATCCAAACTGTACCATGTCTGGTTGTTCAAAAATATCTACCACTTCAATATTCTTCTTAAACTTAAAATCAAATAAATCAAAATCAGAAAATGCATCAAAATGCTTAATTCTACATGCTAAAACATTAATTTCTTCGTGATGGTCAAAATATTTTACAGCTTTTTCAAAAGCATCCCTAGCCCATTTGTCATCTGAATCGCAAAAATTTATATATTTTCCAGTTGCCTTTTTCATCCCTGCATTTCTTGCACTACAAGGGCCATGGTTTTCCTCAACTTCCATATAAATAACATTTTCAGGATACTCTTCTACATACTTTTGGCAGATTTGATGAGGATCTCCTTGAGAAGCATTATTGACCAGAATCATCTGTATATTCTGACGAAAACCTAGCGTCTGACCAATAATGCTTTTAATTGTTTCTTCGAGATACATTTCTGTATTGTAAATAGGTATGACTACCGAAACAACAAACTTCATAGTTATAACTTCCTTCCCTCAGCATAGATTATTTTATCTGCCTTGACTCCATTCATTATCAAATTGTCTTTTATTTCACTTGCAACAGTACTATCTGCAATAGCAATAACCACATAATCATATTCCAAATTAATCAGTTCGGATGGATTTAATATTCCTTCTGGCGCATTTCTATCGGCAACGGCAACAAGTTCACAAAAATGAGTCATTTCAATTTGTTGTCTATACTGCTTTCCCACCTTGCCATTACCATATAAGACGAGTTTTGTTTCTCTTGGTACTAATTCAAAAGGGAAAAGATAAAATTCTGTATTCAGCGGCTTTGCATAAGTTCCTGCCGCGTTTATTACATTATCCCATTTATTACATTCATATATCCACTTTTCAAAATATGGCACTCTTCTTACCAGTTTCTTGAATGCCATTGATGGACATTCATTATTATAAATCTCTGCAATTCCATCTGGCGCTTCATAGTACATCAATCCTGATAACTTTCTTAGAAAAACTATATCCAGTTCGGCAATTCCTCTTGTCAAAGCATTCTTAATATCCTTAACCGTATACCGTATCCTAAACTCTGCGGAATCGTACACAACCACTTCCGCTAAGTTACCAACACCAACCATCTTATATTTATATTCTCCTGTATATGATTCATAAAATTGTGTTATCCCAGCTCTTAACAAGTTTCCGCTTCTTACATATAAAAATTTTGTATATCTTTTCAAAATCACCGGGAGAAAACATTTAAGTACATATTCTTCTCTATAATTTGAATCAATATGTATATACCCTTTTGTAAAATCATGCTCTATTCTTTCAAATCTTAATTTTAATTTTAAGTTATTAATACTCTCATACAAATGCTCAAATGCAGCAATATCATACTCATCCAATGTATTATGAATTATTACGACATCATAATAATAATCATCTTCCATTTCTGTAATAGATAATATTGTTACCATTGTCTCAGGTTTATTTCTGCCGTCGCACACAAGTACAACAGGAATGCACTTACTCCTATCACAAACAGGTTTTATGAATGAAACATCATTAATATAATTCTTAATCTCCATAGTCTGCTCTCCTGAAGTCCCCAACATTTCTCCGAATAATATCCTCATAAAACGGTGTTTTTCTTGCACTCTCCCAAAAACACCAACACATATCACAATCAGGAACTTCCCAGGGCTTTGTTCCTCCATAATGAATAATTTTAGGATTTTTTCGAGCCTGAAAATAGTCATCCAACAAATCTATGGGGGCAAGCACAAGCAACTCCTCTATTTGCTTTTTTCTATGATCGATAATGGTATTCCAAGACATATCAATAAAATGAATTCTGTCATTACACAATTTATTCAGGACATCCTGATCTCCAAACATAATCTCAGGCGCACATGCTTGATCTATGATCTGATCGAGTGTAAATGATTTTCTCCACTCGGAAAGCCGGAATATCATCACACCTGACTGTAAATAATTATGCAGATCTTTAACCCCAAGATAGGAAACCATATACTCTTTTCTGCCGTCATGATCGGAAAAGCAGCTTGCCAAACCGTCTATATCAATCGCTGCCGCTACCAAATTGTTTTCCATATCCTCTTTGGTATATAAGTCTGCAATATCCGCCCTAATAATAAGATCGCTATCCAGATAAACCACTTTGTCATATTCTGTAAGAAGCGCTACCATAATGACACGATAAAAGCTTTCTGATGAATAGCCCTCCCTGAAATTAAAGTTATGCATATCTAGCGCCTGATTGACTTCAATAAACCTTATAGAGAAATTATTCCTTCCATAAATCAAAGAAAAACACTTAGCTTTATCTTCTTCTGAAATATCTTTATTCAGTATAAGAATATCATAGTTATGACTTGTACTTGAGAAATCAATTAAAGATTGTATAGTAACTCCCATGTATGGCGCATAAAAAGCGCTGCTAGTAAAGACCACAGGAATATTATTTTCTTTTCTAAAAGGTTTTATTTGTTTCATCATCATTTCATTTATCCTATCTTTACGACTTATGAACTATAATTTCATAATCATTTAAAACTAAATGCTCCTTATCTAGCAATGTATTTCCGAAACAGTTGATTCTCATAGGATATCTTATTCCATCTGCCAATAACAGAAACTGACAAGTCTTGCCTCCCACAATACTATTAGTTATAAAAAATGTTTTTCCATGAGCAATTAATTGTCCCAATCCCTTTACGTCAGAATCATTATTTTCTCCATTGCAAGTTACCTCTGTTTCCTTGCTATCACATTTCAAATATAATGTCCCGTCTATCTGATACGGATGCCTTAAGAAGCCAACTATATGTAACTTACCATTAAAATATTGAACCGCTTTTAAATACAGCCCCTCATCAACCTTAAAATATCCGCGAAACAACTTTTCCGCATTATCGGTTCCTAATGAAAATTGTCTTTTCAAACATAAAGCATAAACTTTCCGTTCCTTCCACAAAACTTTTCCATTCAATATGATGTCATCATCAATATCCCTCAGAAGTTTCGCTATTGCATTACGATACCACTTTTCATCCACACTGTCGCATTCTATATCCTTTCCAATCCTCCATTGCAATTCGTGCATAATCAGATATTGAAGATACGGGATTACATAGCCATATTTTTCTTTACTATAATCAAAAAAATACTGATATACCTGTTGCACGGTATTCATATACCACCGAATACTTTTGTGGGCATTTTGCAATGCCGAATTACCACTCAGTCTTGTTCGATATAAATACACGGCCCTAGTACATAGGATATATTTGCCAACATCAAATAATATTTTGTTGAAATACTGCATATCCTCGGCATTATATATCTCCTCGTCATGCGAATATCTTCTTGCTGCATCAGACAGGATCAGAGCAGATCCAAGATGCAGGTGTATGTATTCAGGTTCCTTATATATGTCTACAATTTTTTCATCCGAAACCTGAAATTTCCAGTCCAGAAAGTGCCATTCATTCCGCGCGTCAAAATGACGAAGTCTCCCTACTGCTATTTCTATCCAGCCAGAGTTTTTCTCCAAAACATCCACTAGTATTTCTAACGCGTCTTCTTCCCATAAATCATCTGAATCCAAATAATTTATATACTTTCCTGTTGCTGCTTCCAAACCAACATTTCTAGCTCCTGAAGGTCCTCTATTTTTGTCCAAAAACAAGTACTTTATATTGGCCGGATATATTTTTTGATACTCCTTACATATTGTCTCTGCACCATCCTCCGTTGCATTATTTACAAGAATTAATTCTATATTTTGCTTAAACCCTATTGTTTGATGTATGACTGACAGTATCGTCTGACGTACATAAATTTCTGTGTTATAAACCGGAACGATAACCGATACTAAATACATTTGTCTTTTTCTCCCAACAGCGCGTTCCTCTCTACTTAACCAATTCAAAATTTGCCACTATCCTAAGATAGAACAAAATCCATGGAAGTTTAATTTTGCTCTGATTTCATCCCTCTTCTTTAATTCTATTCCAAGTACAAAAGTAAGATTATTAACTTGTTTTCCTATCAAACCTTTCAATTCATATATATAAATTCCATTTATCATTTCATCCGTTTTGTGATTATCTGATACTACATATCCATCCAAGAGTAATACGTACTCTTTCGCAAAAGATATATTTTCTTGCCCAATATCCAGCCCCATAAATATAAACACATGTACTTTTCTTCCAACACTGTATAAACGGATAAATATCTTTAATCTGCGTTGCAGTCTCCCCTCTCATAATCATCTGTTTCACAGAAAAATTATCCTAAGGCAAAAAAATATCGTCTTATTACAGAAGCAACATCTTCATTATAGAATAAATCTATAATTTTCAAATATTGATTCTTCTCGACCTCTGAGAATGTATAACTCCAAGGAATCATCAAAAACGGTACAATATCTTTTATATTCTCTCTTGTTGCCCCGTCAACAACAAACGCCGCAATATTAGAAAAATCTCCTTTTTAGTATTTTATTTATTTACTTTTATTACTAAATCCATACTAAGACATCTTTCCAAACATAAATATAAAACTTCCGATTTAGTTATATTTATGAATTCATTAGCAACTAAAGCGACACCATAATACCCTTCGGCACTCTTGGGGTCCGTATACAAATTGTAATATGTGTAATCGTTAAATACTAACATTCCTCCATCCTTCACTTTATATCGAAGGACGTCTACATCTCTCTTTACACTATCATATGAATGACACGCATCAAGATAAACATAATCAAAATATTCATCTGGAAAATCAGCCAAACATTCCCACGACATTCCCTGTCGCGTCTCCAGTATACCTTTGGAGATTTCCGCATGAAACTCTCTCTCATACCATTGCAATGGCGTGAGTCCACTGTTTTCATAATCTCTTCTCCCCCAAATATCACCACCTGGATTGTTTCCATTATAATAGTCTATCGCATACATTTTTTGAGGTTTTATTTGATTCAGAATATGCTTCGTAAAATCCCCATATGCAACTCCTACTTCCGCAACTATTCCTCCTTTGGGCATATAATGTAACGCCTCTACCCTATCAGACAATACCCTTGTTCTTTGCAATCTCTCACTGGGAATCTGATTTGTTGTCAGTGCCATATTTAGGATTCTATTTCGTTCAATCTCTCCTGGAAGACAGGATATAAACTCAGACATAAAATCATTCAAATTGTCCAAAAAATCATCAATATAAAACGATTTTTCAAAAGAAAAATGCTGTTTTAATATTTTTAATATCTCATCTTTATATCGTTCTGTACCGACAAGAATAAAATCATGTGGATAAGCAGTAATCTTATCAATTGGAATCACATCCCTCCCCAAATAGGTAGTGTTGCACTTTGACCTATCTTTTTCAATGAATGCAGTAATATACTTTAGCAAAAAACGATTTTCTTCTAATATCTTTTTTGTATGAATTCCTATCCCCCAAACCAAAATTTTCATTTTATCCTCCTGTCAATAGAACAATCTTCCATTTATGTACTCATTATTTTATATATTGCTTATTGCCTCATAAATCCTCTTGCAATTATTTCCATCACGATACAGAAAGGTCTTTCTGCATCTATTTTTATATATACCATTCCTGTCAAAATCTCCCCTGATAAAAGCCTCAATCAACTTCACTACCTGTTCTTCGTCATTTACGACCGGTCCGAAGCCATCCTTTTCATGATCAAAATAACTTCCGCCATATTCACATTTAAAATCTTCCTTATCAAACTGATAGTAAATTATCGGTTTGAACATATAAGCAAAATCAAAAGCCACACTGGAATAATCAGTAATCATCAACGCACAATCCCTAAGCAATTGGTCAAGCTTCATACTTTCACGGTTCGCAATTATAATATTCCTGCTTTTCACATAAAAACAGCCGTTCAACGGCTGTACCTCATAATGCGGATAGAAAATCAATTCATATTCATTTGCTTCAAGCATGCTTATCAGTTTTTCATTTTCAAGCAATGACTGGTATTGCCGATAATATACACTCTTCATAAAATGATATTTCAGCTTCACTTTGTTTTCCGGAAGCTGAACCATAACTTCCCTGCGATATCTGGGGATGAGCAATATCCTCTTATGCGGCTCTGTTCCTATCAGCTCATCAAACCTCGCCAATCCTGTACAGGCTATATGCACATCGTCATAATGCAGGGTCTTCTTTGCATATTCTGCCTCTGCCACCGAAGAGCAGATGAATAGATCCACCGGACGCAGGCTGCTGTCATAGATATGCGATACATTTTTATCGATTACCCCATGCTGCAAATGAATAATCTTATGTTTCCTCACCCACTGGGGATGCTTTTGCCTCCATTCAATAACCTTCTCATAATCCCAAGGTTCCGAATCCCCTACATGGGATGTGATAATTCTATCCGCTGTGAAAAATAACAATTTATGCCGGAGACTTCTGAACTGCACAACTTCGCCAACTGCCTGTGCTTCCTGATATTCCTTAGGGTAACTCTTATCTGCCACATACACACAGCGGATTTCAGGATGTTTTCTCCTTATATATTTAAAAAATGTAAAAGCATTATCTCCTGTATCATTTCCATGCTTGGAAAATAACCATAATTTTCTTTTCTTCATATCCTTAGGACTCACTCAGTCCATAAATCACCTCTTCCAGAGAAATGATTCTGGCGCTAATGCTCCTTTCCAACTGCTGTCTTATCTCATCATAGAAAAAAATTGGAGTCACAATGACAACTTCTACCTCATCCGGACATTCCTTTACTGGTATAATCTCATATCCTCTATAAGTACCCCCACTTTTTTGGTCCATACAGCAGACAATCTTTGCAGTCGTATCCATCAGTTCATCACACAATCTCTGTCCGGCGTAACTCATGCCATAGATACCTATTCTTTTGTATCCTTGTTTTGCCAAACTTCCTTCAACGGATTTATTCTGCTGTTTTACTTTCACCCACTCATTCATGAGAAGAAATAGCATCAGGTGCTTGTCAGACAGGTTCTTTGCCATTTTCAGTTCACGGTTCATTTTACTCACTTACCTCTCCCAGTTCCCCAGATTTGGATATTACTTTCTACTATTCCCATAGCTGTCAGTTGCTTTTCTATCTCCATTTCATATCTTGAACTTGTTATGATATACAGGGCATCCTGTATCTGTATTGTATCTGCGGGAGACACTACCGGAATCCCCATCATTTTCTTCCCCCACAGCCTGCTGTCATTGTCTGTGATACAACTGACATGCTTAAGGATTCCTTCCTGCCTCAACAGGATAAGTAAATCCACCCCATCCGCCCCACCACCAAACAAAATACACCGAATATTTCCCCGAATCCGCTTATACACTTCTGTTTCCCGAATATTCTCTGTTTTACGCTGCATCCATGCGGCTTGAATCTCCTTTACTCTATGAAAATTCTCCGAAAATTCCTGGTATATCTGCCTTTGTTTCAGTTGTTCTTCTAACCAGGAGATTTCAGTCGCAAGGCACTTCGCCATATCTTTTGCATTGACCGATGACTTCGGATTATCCAGCCTATAGTAATACCCTGTCCTATTCATAAATCGAACTTCACCCGCAAGCGCAAAGGTCAGGAACCAAAAGCCAAGATCTTGGTACGCAGCCCCCTTTGTCGTATTATGCCTAATATGGTTCCCTGCCAAAAATTCTTTTCTGTAAATTCCTGACCAGTTCGCCGGACTGCATTCAAATAGCTCCTTTTTCTTTTTTGCATTCAAGCCACATCCGTACCATTCCCATTTGCATGCACTTTTCGGGAAAAAGCTCCGTTCCTCCCCATTGCCTATAAAACGGCAGTAATCACTCCTCACAATGTCCGCGCACGTCTGCACTGCTCCCTGATATAAACTCTGATACATATCCTCTGCCACATAATCGTCCGGTTCAGCGATTGCAACATATTCTCCTTCTGCCAGTTCTATCCCTCTGTTGACCTGTGCACCGTAGCTTCCCTTTGTATCCGTGATCAATCGAAAACGCCTATCTTTATTTATATATTTTTCTATAATTTCCAATGTTCCATCTGTAGAACCTCCATCCACACATATAACTTCTATTTCTTTTAATGTCTGAACCTTTATGCTTTCAAGACATTCTTCTACATATTCCCTCGTGTTCAACACAGGTATCACAACTGACAATGATATATCCGTTCTGCTTTTTTTCATCAACTTTATACCCCTGTCTCTTACTCAGTGTTACACTGTTTTATTGTTCTATTTTCGCAAGTACCAATGCCTCCGGATTTATTCTTTGTTAGATTTCCCAGACATATTCCCTTGTCTCTGTCCTGCACTACGTTATGAGCCTTCATCATTCATCACTCCTATAACTTATTTGCTTTTCGCACTGTTCCTCCACAACATTTTCAAACTTTCTCCAAAGTTACGATCTCACTGAACTGAATATATCCTAAACCAGCATGTATGACCGCCAAATCAATAATATCCTAAGCATATAAATATTAAATATGATACATATACTTTCTTTGAATTTACCACTTAGTATCGCGCCATAAATACTAAACACTATTTTTAATAAGACATATTGGTCATCTTTCAATTAAAAGATGATGCAGATTTCTCCACTTCGCTCCCTGCTACCTCATGCTTTACCATCAACCGCAGGTTTATAACCTCCGTGTGCTTCAACACACTTCCTCTTTACTTGCTTCATGTTCACAGGGTCTTGGCATACCCAATACGCAGGTTTAAGAATCTACTTATCTCCTGCCTTCTAATGCCGTAAATTATTTTTATATAACAGGTACCTATCATACCCGCTTTATCATGAACTTGCCCCTTAGTCCTGAATACTATTCGGAAATTTCCACAATTTCCTAGTAATTCATTACGGTAAACTCTCGACTCATCACCAAAACTTATCTAAATGACTGTTCTTATGACCTAATATAATACTCCATTCCCCTCTCCCCGCTTCTTAACGTTACGGGCGGTATTAATCTTATCTTCCGACTGATACCCACACAAGGAACACCGAAACTTTCCCTTTTCTTTGCTCCCAACTGCGCCGCACTCACTACACTCCTTACTAATATCTTTCCCAAACACTTCCACAATCTCAATCGACTGTTCCCTGCATTTCTGCGACAGACGTTTCCGAATATATCCTCTCTGCCACTGGGAAAGAGAATAATTAATTCTTTTATTAAATCCCCCTGCATGCGGTTTCGGTAGCCTCACTATATAGACTGTTTGCGGTTTCTCCATAATAAGGAAACGATTCAATTCCTGATTAATATAACTATGCAGTTGTTCTTCCATCCTCTGTTTTTTCGCATAATACTTCTTGCGTCCTGGATTATTGTCCTTATTCCGGCAATAACTACTCGTCTGTATCCGCACCCATTCTGAATACTCCATCTGGTATTTGCCTAAGTTTTCCCCATAATAATGCCCCTCATCCGTGGTCAGCATCGTATAGAACCCAACAGCCACCCCTACCTGATTCACATAATCTCTATGGCTTCGGACAGCCACATTTACAGGTACCTTAATCTCTATACGGCTTTCCTTGGGGTACAACTTAATCCGTAATTGACTTTGATACTTATTATTATCTGTCAGCAGAATAAAGACTCGTTTGCGCTTCTCTTTGACAGAAATAAAGATTCCATGGTCTGCATAACGGTACGCCCTCTCTGCTATGGAAAATACATCTGCCGCATCCGTATGGAGCTTCACATGATATTTCCGCACCTGTCTACACAGATAGCGATGCATCCGTTCCACATCAACCTGCTCTGCCAACTCACAATACTGCTTCTGAATCTTCGTAGCCAACTCTATGGGCTTCTGATTCAATACTGCTTCAAATGCATTATTAACCTTTAAAAGAAAACGAAGATAATGTTTATCTTCTTCCGTAAAGTTACCATTTGTGTTGAGCAGTTTTCCAACCCTCGTCTTTGTCCTAGTCCACTGGCTCTTAATGTCCGCCAGCGCATCAAAGACTGCAAGATAGAAATAAACTGCAGGCAGTCCCACAATATCCCGATAACCGCTAGCAGTCATCTCATTCTGAACCGTATAGCCTGGATATAATTTAGCCAGACTTCCAATTCCGCCATACCGTCCATATACATAGTTCTTCACTTTCTTATAGTCCTCGGCAATCTCCAAGAGCTTTTGCATATCCGCTTCTGACACAGGCTTCTTATTATACTGATGGACTGTCTTGCATATCTTATCCGGCGGCATCTTTACTCCTTCATATGAATGATATGAAACCCTCAGGAACTCTCTTTCTCTGTACAAAATGCGGTTCATTATGAAAAAGTATACTTTTTCGTAATGGCTTTTTCCCGCTGATTTCTTACCCATTCTAATATATTATCGACAATTCGTCAATAAACTTAACACTGATTTTTTGTAATAGTTGTCTAAAAAATTTTCCAGGAAAATCATTACGAAAAAGTATGCTTTTTCGTAATGGCTTTTTATACTGCATATACAACTTCTCTGCCAACCCTTGTTTTTCAAGTCTTCTCCCCGTTAGCAGACGCACCCCACCCACTCGAAGGGCGTGCAATATGGGATACCTTGAGGGATAATCATATAGAAAAATCCGGTAGATTTTTTCAATGAAGTCGGATATAATAAGTTCACAGGAAAAGGAGGCTTTTCATGGGGCTTTATCTAAACAGCAAAAAACCTGCCCTTTTATATCAAACTGAGGCACAGGCAGCATATTTTATAGACAAGTCGGCTCTGTTAGACGAACTTGCGGCTTTATTAGAGCCATCCGATAATCCATCCGAACATCCGGGAACCGTCGGGAATAAATATATCTGTATCACCAGACCCCGAAGATTTGGCAAGACAGTTATGGCGAACATGGTTGCCTCTTATTTTAGGCGCGGGATGGATAGCAGCGACATATTCGGAAAATTGAGTGTCAGCACGAAAAAGTGGTATAAAACACATTTGAACACACATAATGTCATACACATTATGTTTAATGAAATGCCGGCAGAATGTAAGAACTATACCCAATATATTTCAAGAATTCAAAAAAGGCTTCTTGGAGATTTAATCCGTGAATTTCCCGATGCAGGGATTGACTATGAAACTGCTGTCTGGGATGCCCTGAATCAAATTCTGGAATTTGAGGAAAATATTAAATTCATCTTTGTCTTTGATGAATGGGATTTTATCTTTCACAGACAGTTCGTGACCGATGCGGACAAAGCTGCTTTTGTGGATTTTATCAGTAATCTTCTCAAGGATCAGCCATATGTAGAGCTGGCATATATGACGGGGATTCTGCCTATTGCCAAATATTCAAGCGGCTCGGAATTAAATATGTTTTTAGAATACACAATGGCAGCAAAAGTAAAGTTCAGCGAATACTTTGGATTTTCGGAAGAAGAAGTAGACATCTTGTTTGACCGCTACCTGAAACTTACCGAAAAACCCGCAGTCACCCGTGAAGGACTGCGCATATGGTACGATGGATACCAGACCTTGGCAGGGAAACGTCTATATAACCCCCGTTCTGTAGTATGCGCCTTAAGCGATAACCAACTCAGCAATTATTGGACTAATTCAGGTCCATATGATGAGATATTTTATTATGTCCAGAAAAATCTGGATGATATCAGAGATGACATTGCGCTTATGGCTGCCGGCCAGTCAGTTCCTGCAAAAATTCAGGAATATGCCGCTACCTCTATGGAACTGCATACAAAAGACGAGATTCTGTCTGCTATGGTTGTGTACGGTTTTTTATGCAGTGAAAATGGACGGGTTTCTATCCCTAATAAAGAATTGATGGATAAATTTGTAGATATGATTCGCAGAGAACCGGCATTAGGATATGTACACCGCTTATCCAAGAAACAAAGACCAGAGATTCGTCAAATCATTTTCAATCGGTGTTCCTGTCATGGCAATCCACATCCTTCCCGACAACTGCTTAATCTCCCGCGTCTGCTTCGTACCTGGATTCTTAATTGCCTGCGCCTCGTCCAATATGACGCACGACCATTCTATTTCCTTTAATTCCTTAATTCTGGGAACCATTCCGTAGGTTGTGATGTTTAAAAATACCGGCTCCTCTTTCACTCTTTTCCCCAATGAGGCTGCCCCACCTCCGTGCAGGACAGCCAAATCCATATCGGGAACAAATTTTTCCGCCTCCTTCTGCCAGTTTCCAAGCAAAGATGCCGGAACCACAAGCAATACACGGGCATCCCTATCCTGTCTCCTGAGCTTCTCCAGATAAGTCAGTACCTGCAGAGTCTTTCCAAGCCCCATGTCATCGGCAAGACATGCGCCGAATCCAAGCCTGTCCATATAATTAAGCCATGCGTAGCCATTTTTCTGATAAGGACGCAGTTTGGCCTTCACCGTGGCAGGAACGGGAGCTTTGCGGATTTTCTCCGGCTTGCGCAGATTTGCCAGAAGGGAGGACAGCCATTTGCCGTTGATGATTAGCGCACCTACATCCACTTCTTTTCCTTCCGCCTGAGTCCCCATCTCCATCCGCAGGGGCATCCATCAAGGTAATCTCCCGGCTCTGCTCCTCCATCTCCTTTAAAAGACGTTCCAGGCGGGCATGGTCTACCTCTATCCATTTTCCTTTCAGAAAAGCCAGCCCCTCTGTCTGTGCCAGAAGCTGACGTACCTCATCCTCCGTAAGCTCTACGCCGTCTACCATTAGCTTAGGCTTCATAGAAATCAGCGAATCAAAACCAAGCATGGACGGTTTCTCATCACCCAGGCTTACTGCCATAGACACCGACGCCGCATTCTTCCTCCACCAATTGGGAATCCTGCATAGAATTCCCGTGTTTTCAATATCTTCAATCTGTTTCAGAAATGTATACGCTTCTTCCGCCGTAAGCCTAAGAGGATGGAACAACTCCCCGCTGTCCATGAAACCGCCAATCAGCTCAGACACCTCTGCCGCACGGTTCAGGCAAGAGAGCAGCGCGAGTAATTTTGCCCGATCATTCTGGTACTCTGTCAGCGCGTACTTCAGAGGCACATGCCGTATCCTTCCCTTCTCTCCCTTCGTGGCATATGTAGCCAGAAATGCAAAGGGGAAGTCTGCATCCTTGTTCTCCACCAGATGGAAAAATACCCTCTCCGGCACCCGCAGCTTCTGATTCTTCTCTGTCAGGTACATCTCCACAGTGCCGTCATAGGCTGAGATTTCCTGAGAAAAGAGAGCATTCATCTCCTGAAAAATGTTCCGGAGCCATTTCTTTGTAATATGCTCGGCGCCGATGACAAACGGAACCGTCCACAGAAGTTCTTCTGCCGCCTCGTCTGTCAATATTACCTTCGCCTTACCACGTGCAATCTCAAGCTCAGGCAGATCCGTAAGCCGGTGAAAAAAAGCGGAAGCAACCTGATACAGAAAACTCTCTGAAGGTCCTGCCTCCTCTGGTTTTCCCTCAAGTCCGAGCTGGTAAAGAGCCGGATATCCGTTGTCTTTTGCCCACCTCTGGGCCTCCTGAAGCTCTGCCTGCGTACCCAGACAGGATAAGTCCGGAGTAAAACCATCAGGGGTAAAAAGAAATTGAATTGCCGTTCTGTGATTTGTTTTTGCTGTCATCATCTGTGCTCTCTTTCTTCAATAAGACTCTTTAGTCTTTTGTCTCAACGGCATCTTACTTATTAACCAATTCTTCAGATTCCATAACTTCACTCTTGACACAAGTACGAAATCGGACTATAATACCACTTACCCCCTCATCAAGTACGAAATCAGACTAAAAACTTATAAACTTATAAACCTATAAACTTTTACAATTATCCCATCAGGAGGATTTATGATATGACTATAACCATGCACCCAGGAATGAAAGAATTCAACCGCATCTTCAAGGAATGTAACCACATTTACCACGAAATCGCGCTGAAACTCGGAATGTCCGACAGCGGCTTCGACATTCTCTACACCATCTGCGAGATTGGAGACGGCTGCCTTCAGAAGAATATCTGCGAAGCGACACTCCTCAGCAAACAGACAATCCACTCCTCAGTACGCAAGCTTGAAAAAGACGGCTATCTGTTCCTAAAATCCGGCAAGGGACGGGATATGCAGATTTTTCTGACAGAGGCAGGCAAGGCGCTGGTCAAAGAAAAGATTTCCCTGGCTATCCAGGCAGAAAATCTGGCATTTACCGATATGACCGAAGAAGAACAGTGGGAATTTCTTCGATTAAACAAAAAATATGCGGACAGTTTACGTAAATATGCCGCACAGATTTAAACACAGATATATAACCAAAAGGATAAGGAGGACTTTAGGATGAGAATACAACTATCCGAACATTTTACTTACAAAAAACTGATTCGATTCGTACTGCCTTCCATCATCATGATGATATTCACCTCCATCTACGGCGTGATTGACGGCCTATTTGTGTCAAATTTCGTAGGCAAGACGGCATTTGCATCCATCAACCTCATTATGCCGCTGCTGATGGGACTTAGCGCCCTTGGCTTCATGATTGGAACAGGCGGAAGCGCAATCGTCTCCAAAGCACTGGGAGAAGGCAAACGCGAGCTGGCAAACCAGTATTTTTCCATGCTGGTCTACGTCTCAATCATCGGCGGAATTATATTGGCTGTCACCGGAATGTTCCTGCTTCGGCCCATCGCAGTCTTGCTTGGCGCAACAGGGGAAATGGTCGGGCTCTGCGTGCTGTACGGGCGGATTCTGCTGCTCTCTCTGACGCCTTTTCTCTTGCAGAATGTGTTCCAGAGCTTCTTCGTAACTGCCGAAAAGCCGCAGCTTGGACTCAAGGTAACCATTGCGGCAGGACTGACCAACATTATACTGGACTACCTGTTTATCGCCGTTTTTCACTGGGGAATCGCAGGCGCGGCCATAGCAACCGCGCTCAGCGAGACGGTGGGCGGACTGTTCCCCATCCTGTATTTCACCCGCAAGAACGAAAGCCTTCTCAGGCTGGTTAAGGCACGGTTTGATATCAGGGCGCTTTTAAAAGCCTGCGCCAACGGTTCGTCCGAACTGATGACAAACCTGTCCCTTTCGGTGGTCAACTCGCTCTACAATCTGCAATTAATCTCCATCGCCGGAGAAAATGGAGTTGCCGCCTACGGTACGATTATGTACGTGAACTTTATATTTATTGCAATATTCCTGGGATACTCCATCGGAAGCGCACCCATTATCGGCTACCATTTCGGCGCGGGAAACCATGGAGAGCTAAAAAGCCTGCTGCGCATGAGCCTGTCACTGTCCGGCGTCTGCGGTGTAGCCCTCATGCTGCTTGCCGAAGTCCTGGCATCCCCTCTGGCCAATATCTTTGTGGGATATGACAGCGAGCTTGCCGCAATGACCTGCCATGGCTTCCGGCTGTATGCAGTATCCTTTCTGATTTGCGGGTTCAATATTTTCGGCTCGGCGTTTTTTACTGCATTAAGCAACGGCGTTGTGTCGGCAACGATTTCCTTCCTCCGGACTTTGGTATTCCAGGTAGCGGTGGTGCTGACACTTCCCATCCTTCTGGGAATCGACGGAATCTGGCTGGCAGTCGCAGTCGCGGAGGCCCTGACACTGGTAATAACAGTGTGGTTCCTGGTAAAGAAAGTTCCCATTAAGCATCAAAATAGGGCTGTCCCCTAAATGGAACAGCCCTCTAATTTTCATCATCACCACACACTCTCACCACATAGCAGGCCCTGCCCTTTTCCTTTGCCTTATATAACATATCGTCCGTCTCCGTCAGCAAATCCTTCACATTCTGCGGAAATACAAATTGATATGCCCCTATACTGCAACTTACCTTCTTATCAGGCAGAATACCGGAAATTACATCAAGAAATTGGTCAAGCCGCCGCTTAAGCTCTTGACTTTCCATTGATTTTTCAACAATAAGGGCAAATTCATCTCCACCGATTCTCCCAACCTTCCCGTCATCTCCGAAAATCCTGTGCAGATTCATGGCAATCTCCCTCAAGACCTTATCCCCGACTCCATGTCCAAAAGTATCGTTAATCTCCTTAAAATAATCCACATCCACAAACAGGAACCATCCCCTTCTTGCCAAATCCCCGCTGTTTTCTTTCTGTGCTTTTTCACAATAGTAAAGAAACATTCTTCTCCCCATTATGCCAGTCAGCTCATCCATCTCCCCCCTATACTCTTTGTATTCCATATACCTATAAATGCCAATCAACAAAATAACAGAAATCATATTCAATGACACAAAAGCAATCAAGAACTGTATCTGCAAATGCATCAAATCAAAAGAAATCTGCTCTGACACCGCCACGCCATGCTGCTTAAGCATATAAGATTCTCTCTGAGAAAAATAGTCTGCCGCGCAAAATGCCATACATAGCAGGAAGAACTCAAAAGCCGCAAAAAACAGATTCATCTTTCCCGACGCATAGGGGTTATGAATAGACTGAGACTGCTCCATACAATACTTAATGCTCTGTATGGTATCACTTTGATAAACCGCCCACAATACCTCAACCACAATGACACAGATTACCGCAAAAACCGTGTCATTCCACTTCCAATGAAACGCTGTGCTATAACGATAGCCAAGCTCTGGAAATAATATCCCCATCGTTGTATAGACCAACAGTGAATGTACCTTAGGCGCGATTGCGGAAATCACTCCAATCCATATCCGATAACGCTCTCTTTTTCTCGCAGCGAAAAACAAGACGCCAATGACAAGCCCAAACAAAGCCCGTGTCCCAATGCTCAGCAAAAGGCTGCCCGCCGGACTGCCGCTTAAAAAAGGCGAAAACACCGCATCCGCAGGCAAAACATAAGTAGCCGACGCTTTATACATACTGGCAAGCCCAAACACACACCCCACGATTACAGACTGAACAGGGCCAAGCAGGCAGCCTGCCGCCAGAATGGGAAGGTATGCTATGGTAACAGAAATCGGCGGTATATGAATATATCCCAGAAATGTAAATGACATTAAAAGCTCAAGCGAAATTAAAAGTCCAAAAGAATAACGGTCAAAACAAGATTCCCCCCACAGTTTTTTTGTCGCTTTCATCGAACGTCCCCCTCCAAGCGCCAGGCTGTCCGGCGCTCTTTCTCCCACACCAATCACTAAATTAAATATAGACCGTGTGCTATAAAAAGTCAATCCTTCATACCTATTACCAAAAAACATTACCAAAAAGAGGACTACCAGAGAATCATACGTTTCCCTGACAGCCCTCTTTGCTAATTTCTATAATATTTTCGATAAGAAATCCTTAAGCCTTGGCTCCTTAGGATTCCCGAAGAATTCCTCCGGACACCCTTCCTCCTTAATCTGCCCCTCATCCATGAACACAACCCTGTTCGCCACCTCCCTGGCGAAGCCCATTTCATGGGTGACGACCACCATGGTCATCCCGTCGCGGGCAAGCTGCTTCATCAACTCCAACACCTCGCCGACCATCTCCGGATCCAGTGCAGAAGTAGGCTCGTCAAACAGAATCACATCCGGCTCCATAGCAAGGGAACGCACGATAGCAATCCGCTGCTTCTGTCCGCCAGACAGTGTGGACGGATAGACCTCCGCCTTATCCTGAAGCCCGATTCTCTGCAACAGTGACATTGCCTGCTCTCTCACTTCACTCTTAATCTGCTCACTGGTCTGGGTAATCGGAAGCAGCTCTTTCTTACTGCCGCCCCGAAACAGATTGCCAAAACGGGTCATACTGTTCTTACGCTTGGCCTTCTTCAAATCCTGGCATCTCAAATATACCGGCGCCATCATAATATTTTGCAGCACCGTCTTATTGTTAAACAGATTAAAATGCTGGAATACCATCCCCATATGCCTGCGGTGTACATTGATATCCACACTCATATCCGCGATATCAACACCCTTAAACACAATACTTCCGCCGCTTGGGTCCTCCATACAGTTCAGGCAGCGCAAAAATGTACTTTTTCCTGAGCCTGACGGGCCGATTACAGCCACAATATCACCCTTATTGATGGTAATGTTGATTCCCTTCAGAACCTCCATATCTCCAAAGCTCTTTCTGAGATTAATTACGTCTATCACTCTTTTTAAGGCTCCTTTCCATCAATTTAACAAGCAGCGAAATGAACAGCACGAGCACAATGTAGATTAGAGCCATTACCAGATAAGGAACCATGAACTCATAGCTGTTGCTTCCAATATAGTTAAACGCCACATACAGGTCCGCCGCGCCCACGAAGCTTACTACCGAAGTCTCTTTAATCAGGGAAATGAATTCATTTCCCAAGGTAGGAAGAATATTCTTGACAGCCTGCGGAATGACAATTTTCATCATACTCACGCCAAAGCTCAGGCCCACGGCGCGCCCTGCCTCCATCTGCCCCGAATCAACGGACTGAATCCCGCTTCGCATAATCTCTGATATGTACGCGCCGCTGTTCAGGCCGAACACCAGCATGGCAACCTGGACGCCAGTAATCTTCCAGCCGATAATCGGCAGCAATACATAGTAGAACACAAGCAACTGGACAACAATCGGCGTCCCTCGAAACAGCGCCACATAGAAGCTGCAAATTCCATTTAACACCCTTGGCAGGACTTTATATTTAGGCAGCACCCGCACTGTGGCAATGACCGTCCCAATCAGAATACCAATGAGCAGGCCCGCCACAGCGATTAAAAGCGTGTTCTGCAATCCTTCGAGTACCTTAACGTAGCCGCCTTCTTCCAGGAAAATCTCTAAAAATTTATTTACCTTTTGTTCAAAATTCCCCATAGTTTTCCGATATCCTACTGCATCTCGTTAATCGCTTCTGTAATAGCCGCCGCAGGCGCAGCGTCAATAATTACATATTTGATATTCCCATTCAGCATATCCTGTACTGCAAGAGAGCCACTCTTGTAAGTCACACATTTTGCCGGAAGGCCGTCGAACCCCCAGTCCTCATCTCCCTCTACATAATACTGTCCGGTGGTTCCTGCCTGTACGCCGATGGAATCGGAATCACCGAGCTTACCCAGAAGCTCTGCCACAGCGTCCGCGTCCCCGCAGTCGTCAAAGGCTGTGTCACTGTCCGGAACGATTAACCTCTGGGAAGCAGAATAGTAAGCGTCTGTAAATGTCACATATTCTTCTCTCTCTGCATTGATGGTCAGGCCCGCCATGGCAATATCGCATTTCTGCTGGCTGACGGACAGACAAACAGCGTCAAAATCCATGTTCTGGATAACCAACTCCTTATTCAATTCTTCTGCAAGCATAGAAGCAATCTCCATATCAATTCCATAGTAGCTTTCACCCTTTGTATACTCAAAGGGCTCAAACGCCGCATTGGTAGCAACCACAAGCTGATCCTTGGAATCGTCAAGCTCTGCCGACTCTATTGCCGTCGGCTCTCCGCCTCCGAAATACTTGTCGCAGATTTCATCCAGCGTACCGTCCTCTTTAATCTTGCCTACAAATGTATTGACCTGCTCTAACAACTCCGGCTGAGTCTTGTCCACTCCGAATGCGTATTCTTCATCCGTCAAATCAATGTCAATAACCTTCGCGGTGGTAGAAGAAGCGCCTGCATTGTCCTCTCCCTTAGAATCACTTCCTTGGCCGCTGTCTGAATCGCCCTTAGAACCGCAGGCCGCCAGAGACATGACACACGCGGCAGTTAATAATATACTTGTAAATTTCCTGAATTTCATTTCCATATCCTCCCACAATTTTTTATAAATTTTCATGCATAAAAATACACATCTTGTATTTTACCACTTTATCGGCAAAAAGCAAGTATAAATTCTTTTTTATTTGCAATAAAATACCCTCTGTATGCAAAAATAGACACAGAGGGGAATATTTACATATAAGAATAAGATATTTTATGCAAGAAGCAGTTGAACCACCGTCACCACCACAATCAATCCGCCAAGGACAATCCGGTAATACCCAAATATCTTGAAATCATGCTTCTTAATATATCCCATCAGGAAGCGGATCGCAACGACGGACAATCCAAAGGATACCACGCAGCCGAGCATCAAAAGCCCCAACTCCTTGCTGGTAAAATGAAATCCGAATTTTACAAGCTTCAAAAGACTCGCCCCAAACATGGCAGGAATCGCAAGGAAAAAGGTGAACTCCGCCGCAACCTCCCTGGAAATCCCAATGAGCAGCGCCCCTACGATGGTGGCGCCCGACCTGGACGTTCCCGGAATCAAAGCAAGCATCTGGAACACTCCGATAATCAAAAGCATAGGCACAGTCAACTCCGAAATCCGTTTCACCTTAGGTCTGCGCCCCACATTACGGTTTTCTACTATTATAAAGAGCACGCCGTACACAATCAGCATAATCGCAACCGGCAGCGGCTTATAGAATAATTTATCCAGAAGGTCATTGAAGGGCAGGCCGACAAGCGCCGCCGGAACGGACGCAATCACTACCTTAATCCACATCTGCCAGGTCAGCATCTTCTGTTTCTGGCTCTTTCTTGGGGAAAACGGATTCAGCTTGTTAAAATACAGCACAACCACGGCCATAATCGCCCCCAGTTGAATCACCACATTGAACATCTCCATAAACGCATCGCTCATACTCGGCTTCAACAGATCCCCTACCAGAATGAGATGCCCCGTACTGCTGACCGGAAGCCACTCGGTAATCCCTTCGACAATTCCAAGAATAATAACTTTTATGATATCTAACATTTCTTTCCACCTCCTGCTTATTATGATTATCGGCGGCTGATTGTCAGCTCAGTACATATGTCTCTATAAATCTCGCCACGCCGTCTTTATCATTAGAGCCTGCAATATAATCCGCTGCTTCTTTCAGTTCATCCTTTGCATTTTCCATGGCCACTCCTACGCCAACCTCCTTAATCATCTTCAGATCATTAGCGCCGTCGCCAAAGGCCATAATCTCCTCCCGCCTGATTCCCAGAAGCTCTCCAAGCCTTAAAAGCGCCCTTCCCTTGTTGACCCCCGCTGCATTTACCTCGATATTCTTCTTCAGAGCGCCTGTAATCTCAATCCCTGAAACCTCACGCAGTTCACGGATTGCCATGTCTCTTTCCTCCAGCGAAGTAAACAATCCCTGCACCTTATCGACAGCCCTGTTTTCCTCCTCGAACTTCGCCCACAGATCCGGCACGGCAATCCGTGTCCGCATGATATACTCCATCATAGGCGCTTCCTCCAGATAACGGCTGATATTCTGTAAGGCGTCCTCCTGGGCATAGCCGACTCCGTCGAAATAAATCTCCCGCAGAGTGTCATAATGTCCAAGAATCTCCAATACCTTCCCTGCCGTCTCTGCCGGCACCAGTTCTTCAAACAGCGTCTCCCCTGTTCTGATATTCAGCACCCTGCCGCCGTTGGCCGTAACCGCATACCGGAACCCTGAAAATTCCAACAGGTCGTCCGTGATTCCTCTGAGGGGCCTTCCCGTAGCCGGCATCACGATTATTCCCTGCTTAACAGCCCGGCTCAAAACCTCTCTTGTATATGCGGTCAGCTCTTTTTTCGTAGTGAGCAGCGTCCCGTCCAAATCCATCCCGATTAGTTTAACCTTCTTCATATGCTGTCAATTCCTTTCTGTCTTTTGAAAATAGCATCAGCTCATTGCTGATCTTATCGCCGTCTTTTGCCTGAGCGTATGCCTGTTTGCCATGCTCTGTCATCTTCTCCACAATTTTCTTCTGCGATGCCGGTGCAAATACTACCGTCTCCTTTGTGGGCGCCATAATCACCAAATCATCCTTTAACTTATCAACGCATACCTGCCAGATGTGCTTGAAGCACAGAGAGCTGGCCTCGTGCCACCCGTCCGCAAGCATGGCAAAGCCTCCGTACCAGGTATTGGCAATCACAAACTCAACATCCCTGACCAGATTCTCACAGGATGCATAATACAAAGCCTCCACGTCACAGTCCGGCGGCAGCATATCGTCCTTTAATACCTCAAATACATCTTCACCCCGTTTTATAACAAATATAATCCTCAGGTCTTTGATAAATGACACAACCGGAGAATCTTTTTCAGAAATATCTCCAAGTTCCTTTCTCACCCACGGATAAATCTTATCCCTGATGTCCTCAAACCGGTATTGTTCTTCCTCATATTTCTTCATATTCCGTCTCTTACTGCCTCCCCTTCCTGAATTTCTGCATTATTTTATAAATTTTAACAATATTTTTCTATATTCTATCATAACAAAGTTTGCTTTATAATGCAATTTGTTGTATAATATATTGAGCACATGCTACTAAGGAAAGGAAAACTATATGATAACCAAAGAAAAGAAACATATATTACGGTCAGTTTTGGCGACCGCCATTTCTGCTGTAACAATAGCTTCTGTGACTGTTCCGGTTTATTCTGCCCCTTCGGCAAAGGAGTTGGAGATTACCACCTCGGACTTGAAGGAGGACCTTGATGACATGAACAGCCAGTTGTCATCTTTGAGTGCTGAATTAGACGATGCTTCGGCGCAGATTGAACAGCTTTCTGCCGAAGTCGAGAAGGCTAAGCTTGACCTGGCGGCGGCTCAGCTTAATGAAGAAGCCCAGTACGCTGCCATGAAGAACCGAATCAAGTTCATGTATGAGGGCGGGAATCTTTCTCTGTTGGAAATCCTGTTTTCATCTGACAACATGGGAGATTTCCTGAATAAAGCCGAGTATGTAACAACCATAAGCGAATATGACAGAGATATGCTTGAAGAATTGGGAGAAGTTTGTGCCAGTGTTGAACAGAAGCAGACTGACCTCAAGACAAAGCAGGACGAGCTTACGGCTATGCAGGCGGATTTGAACGCCAAGAAGGAGGCGCTTACTTCCAAGATTTCCTCAACCTCCAGCCAGTTGGAGGATTATACGGCACAATTAGAGCGAGCACGGGCTGCGGAGGAGGCTCTTAAGCTTGCACAGAATAATGCAGTCTCCGGTTCTATTGTTCCACCGAGTTCAAATGGGCGTCCCAATAATAACGGGGGTGGACAGTCGAACAGTTCTTCCGGTACGACGACCTCTCCGCCGACAGAGGCCAACGTCAATGATGTCGCCCTGTTTGCCGCATTGCTTGAATGTGAGGCAAGCGGATACGATCCCATGCTTGCCGTTGCAACCGTGGTGATGAACCGTGTTGCAAGCTCAAGTTATCCCAACACATTACGGGGAGTCATCTATCAATCCGGCCAGTTCGCGCCTACATGGAACGGAAGCCTTGAGAAAGTCCTTGCAAGAGGCCCTTCCTCTACTGCTTATTCCGTGGCACAGGCTGCGCTTGCAGGAAGCAGACATTCATCTGTAATTAACTGTTATCAGTTTAGGTCAGCCTGGACTGGCGTTTCCGGTATCAATATCGGAGGTAATATATTCTTTTAGTTAAATAGAGCGCCCTCATCTGAAGGCGCTCTATCTTATTTTCAGCCATTCTCTGATGCCTGCCAAGCCGCAGATAAACCTTTAATCTGCTCTCACATGCTCTGTATGCAGCAGCATATGAGCTTTATGGGACATAGGCTTCTCGAAATACTCCTCGTACATGGCAAGTATATCCTCATTCTCGTGGGAGAAACGAAGCTGTGCCTTTTCATCCAGGCAGTAGAGCTTCTGTCCGCGGTCAAAGGCAAACTCCTCGCCGTCGTGAATCGGCTGTCCGCCGCCTCCCACGCATCCTCCCGGACATGCCATGACTTCTACAAAATCATAATGCACCTCTCCACGCTCAATCTTATCAAGAAGCGCCCGTGTATTTCCAAGGCCGCTGACTACCGCTGTCCTGACCTTCACGTCATCAATCGCAAATTCTGCTTCAGCGACACCCTCATTCGCCTGAAATTCCGGACTTCTGACTGCCTTGAAGGCATCTGCCGGCGGGTTCTCCTTCTTGAGCAGGTAATAAGCAGAGCGAAGGGCCGCCTCCATAACGCCGCCGGTCACTCCGAAGATGACGCCGGCGCCAGAACCCTGCTGCATTGGACGGTCACTCTCACGGTCTTTTAGCGTATCCGGACTGATGTGTGCAGAGCGAATCATCTTGACAAGCTCTCTCGTGGTGATTACCGCGTCAATGTCGTGTCCCGCATACTCGCCGTAGAACAGTTCCATCTCCCGTTCGCCCTTCTTCGCAACGCAAGGCATTACAGATACCGTATAAATCTGCTCAGGTGACACTCCAATCTTATCGGCAAAATAGGTCTTCATTGCAGCGCCGAACATCTGCTGCGGTGATTTTGCTGTTGACAACTGCTTTACCAGGTGGGGGTACTGTGACTTGATGAAACGAATCCATCCGGGGCAGCATGATGTGAACATGGGACGTTCCTTTAACTCTCCCTCGGTAAAACGCTTCAAAAATTCGGTTCCCTCCTCCATAATGGTAAGGTCTGCGGAAAATGTGGTATCAAACACATAATCCGCCCCCATGCGCTTACATGCATCCAATATCTTGCCTACCGTCGCCTCATCGGGCTTCATGCCCAGTTCTTCGCCCCATGCGGTACGTACCGCCGGCGCCACCTGGACAACCACAGTCTTATTCTTATCTGCAATAGCACTCCATACCTTCTCCGTATCATCCCTCTCTCTGAGAGCGCCCACCGGACAGTGGGTGATACACTGGCCGCACAGGGCGCAGTCTGCCTCATGGATGCTCTTGTGGCCGGCTACGTTCACAGTTGTACGTGAACCTGTACCCTCCACATCCCACACGCCAAGTCCCTGAATCTTCTCACAGACCTGAACGCACCGCATACATTTGATACACTTGGAGGAATCACGGATCAGCGGGAAGGATAAATCCCATGGCTGCTTTTCCAGAACCTTCTTATATGGGATATCCAGAATATTCAAATCATTCGCAACAGACTGCAGGCTACAATTGCCGCTTCTTGCACAGCTCACGCACTGGCAGTCATGCTGAGACAGGATGAGCTCTACGTTGGTTCTTCTGTGACGGCGTACCTTCGGGCTGTTGGTATAAATCACCATACCCTCCTCTGCCACATTATTACAAGAGGTAATCAGCTTCTCCTTGCCTTCTAGTTCTACAACGCACACACGGCAGGCAGCGATCTCATTGATTCCTTTCAGATAACATAATTTGGGGATTGGAATCCCGTTCAAAGCGGCAGCCTCCATAATGGTAGTATTTTCTTTTACGGATATCTGCTTTCCATCAATCATAAGATTTACCATAATTTCTCTCTGCCTCCTTTAAATATGCCGTAGCCGAAGTGGTCACAGCGCAGGCACCTGCCCGCCTCCTGCTTCGCTTCCTTCTCGGTCATGCAGTTCTCCACGCCCTCAAAATCACAGACTCTCTCACATGCCTCACGCTCTGTCAGGTTCACCCTTCCGCAAGGTGTACGGTCTGAAAGACGTGCCTCCGGAATCTCCACGTCACAGGAAATCTCATGACGGTATCCCAGATATTCGTCAATATTCGCAGCCACAACCTTCGCAGCCGCAATCGCCTTGATTACGGAAGCCGGTCCGCTTGCGCAGTCCCCTCCTGCAAATACTCCCGGCATATTCTCAAATGTTCCGGTGCTCTTGGTAAGAATCTTGCCTCGCTCTACCGGTATTCCTGCTTCTTCAAAATGGCGTGTCTCAATATTCTGTCCGATTGCGACAATCAAAATATCGCATGGTATGTAAATATCATCCTCTCCCGTGGGCTTGATGCTTGCCCTTCCGTCGCGAATCGAGCTTACCATCTGTGGTTTCACATAGATTCCCTCGATATGGTTCTTATCATTGACCTTAATGGAGGATGGCGCCTTCAATGTCTGAAGCTCAATCCCTTCTGCAACCGCCCCCTCAATCTCTCCGGAAAGCGCCGTCATATCAGCAACTCTCCTCCGGTAAACAATACTTACCTTCTTCGCGCCGAGACGTTTTGCCGTACGTACAGCGTCCATGGAGACATTGCCGCCGCCGATGACTGCAACCTCCTTGCCGGACAGGTCCATAATCTCATTTCTTCCTACATTCCTTAAGAACTGAACTGCGGATAACACACCGTCCGCATCCTCCCCCTCAAGTCCAAGCTTCTTATCCGTACTTGCGCCGATTGTAATCAGAACCGCGTCATACTGCTTGCGCAGATCCTGGATTGTAATGTCCTGTCCGATCTTCAGTCCATGCTTCACCTCAACGCCAGTCTTTAAAATACTGTTCACATCCTCCTCTAACCGTTCCTTCGGAAGACGGTAGTTTGGAATACCATAGCGCAGCATTCCGCCTAGCTTCGGAAGCATCTCGTAAACGGTAGCCTGGTGTCCCATCAACTGAAGATAGTATGCCGCGCTTAAGCCGCCAGGGCCGCCCCCAAGGACTGCTATCTTCTTTCCGGTAGAAGGCGCGCACGCCGGCGGGTCCACCTCTCCGGCAAAATCAGCCGCCACACGCTTAAGGCCGCGGATATTGATGGCGTCATCCACCATGTTCCTCCTGCATCGCGCCTCACATGGATGCTCACAGATAAATCCGCAGGTGGTCGGGAACGGATTGTCTTTGCGGATCAGCCGGATTGCATCCGCATATCTTCCCTCTCTCACCAACGCGATATATCCAGGAATATCCACATGCGCCGGACATAAGGATACACACGGCACCGGCTGGCTGTATGTACAGGTACACCGCCCGTTCCTGATATGCTCCTCATAATCGTCACGGTATCCAATGAGTCCCTTATATACCATGTGGGCAGCCTCGTATCCGATCGCACAATCGGCTGATTCCATGATCGAAAGCGCCGTATTCTCCATGATATCCAATGTTTCCATGGTTGCTTTACCATCAAGGACGTCCTTGATGAGATAGCTCAACTGTCCCAGACCAATGCGGCAGGGAACACATTTGCCGCAAGTCTGCGCATGGCATAACTCCAGAAATGCACGGGACATCTCTACGGGACAGAGTCCCGGCGGGCTGGACTCAATTCTGCGCTCCAAATCCTTGTATAGTTCTTCCATAACTATCCTGGCTCTTTTGGGCGAGTCAATCTCTAGTCTGCTCATGACTAAACCTCTCTTTTCTTACTTATTTCTACATTTTATTGCAGTTATATACATTATATCACCTTCATAGTCGCTTGTAAGCAGGTTGGACATAAGTAGATTTTTTAACGGCAACGATATAATTTTAACGCAAAAAAAAGAGCCGCCGGAAATGATATATTATATAAAATATCATTTCCAGACAGCTCTGTCTGACTATACAAGCTCAATCAAAACTTCCATAGCAGCGTCACCCTTACGCTGGCCAATCTTAACGATTCTTGTATATCCGCCGTGACGGTTCTCATACTTTGGTGCAATCTCATCAAAGAGCTTTGCAACAAGGTCTACCTGCTTGGTGTTTCTCTTTCTGCCGGCAGCCTTCTCCGGTACATCCTTTACGGGATAAAGCACCTTAAGCATCTGACGGCGTGCGTGCAGTCTGCTTGGCTTATCCTTCTTAATCTTCTTGTCCACTTCGTCGTATACAGTTACCTTCTTGCCGTCAACAACCTCCTTGACTCTCTTGCCGTCCTTGTCCTTGCGGGCAACCTTAGCCTTTACGGTAACCTCCTCAAAGTTGTCCTTCTCCCTTACTGCCATGGCAATCAGACCCTCCGCAATCTTACGGATTTCTTTTGCCTTTGCTTCGGTAGTAACGATTCTGCCATGGTTAATCAAAGCTGTTACCTGATTTCTCAGCAATGCTTTTCTCTGACTGGATGTCCTGCCCAGTTTTCTATACTTAGCCATCTTTCTAATCCTCCAATTCTACACTTGGTTACACACTTCGGGCTTACTAGCCAAATGCTCTCACAGAACTCTTTGGGTTTATCTGTGAAATTTATTCTTCGCCTCTGCTCAACCCTAATCCCAACTCGTCTAGCTTCGCAAGCACTTCCTCTAAGGACTTCCGCCCCAGGTTCCGCACCTTCATCATGTCCTCCGGCGTTCTGTTGGTCAGTTCCTCCACAGTATTGATTCCTGCCCGCTTCAGACAGTTGAAGGAACGAACCGATAATTCCAGTTCGTCGATACTCATCTCAAGGACTTTCTCCTTCTCGTCATCCTCTTTCTCAATCATAACCTCCGCGGCCTGAGCCACCTCAGAGAGATCGATAAAGAGCTTCAGATGCTCGCTCAATACTTTTGCCGCAAGACTGACTGCCTCGTCCGGAAGCAGAGTGCCGTTGGTATATACATCTAACGTCAATTTATCAAAATCTGTAATCTGTCCAACACGCGTGTTCTCAACCGTAAGGTTTACACGCTCTACCGGCGTATAGATAGAATCAATCGGAATAACTGCGATCGGTAATTCATCGTTCTTATTCTTGTCAGAACTTACATATCCCCTGCCCTTTGTAATGGTCAGCTCCATATATAACTTGCTGTCAGCTCCGCCGTTTAACGTTGCGATAACCGTCTCAGGATTCATAATCTCAATATCCTGATCCACCTGAATATCCGCTGCCGTGACAACGCCTTCCCCCTCAAACTCAATATAAGCAGTCTTTGGTTCATCTGTCTCAGACGTATTCTTGATTGCCAGGGACTTCAGGTTCATGATTATCTCCGTAACATCTTCCTTAACACCCGGAATAGAACTAAACTCGTGAAGGACCCCGTCAATCTTCACCTGGCTGATCGCAGCGCCCGGCAAGGAGGAAAGCATAATCCTTCTCAGTGAATTCCCTAATGTCGTACCGTAACCTCTCTCAAGAGGCTCTACAACAAATTTTCCATATTTCTTATCTTCTGAAATCTCAGTTATCTCAATATTGGGTTTATTAAAATCAAACACTAAGTCCACCTCCTGTGGTGTTACGGGTTATTATTTAGAATACAGCTCGACAATCAACATCTCGTCTACGGGAACATCAATCGCATCGCGTCTCGGAAGCTCTTTTACGGTTCCCTTAAGATTCTCAAGGTCAGCGTCCAGCCACTCCGGTACAAGGCGTCCTCCTGTAACTTCAACAATCTCCTTATATCTCGGAGAGCTTTTGTGCTTCTCTTTGATCTCGATCACATCCCCTGCCTTAGTCAGATAAGACGGAATGTTAATCTGCTTTCCGTTCACAAGAACATGCTTGTGGTCAACAATCTGTCTTGCCTCACGCCTCGTTCTTGCAAGTCCCAAACGGAATACTACGTTATCTAATCTTGTCTCAAGCAGTCTCATCAGGTTCTCACCTGTCATACCACTCATGCGCTGAGCCTTCTCGAAGTAGTTTCTGAAAGGCTTCTCTAATACGCCGTAGATGAATTTAGCTTTCTGCTTCTCACGTAACTGAAGGCCGTACTCGCTCATCTTTCTATTGGTTCTTTTTAACTGTCTGTTAGACTTCTTATCAATTCCCAAATAAACCGGATCCATGCCAAGGGATCTGCATCTCTTAAGAACCGGAACTCTATTTACTGCCATATTATTTATCCTCCTAAATCAGACTCTTCTACGCTTCGGTGGACGGCATCCATTGTGTGGTACCGGAGTAACGTCCTTAATGCTTGTTACATCAATTCCGCATGCCTGAAGTGCACGGATTGCTGCTTCTCTACCTGAACCTGGTCCTTTTACCATAACATCAACGGATTTCAAACCATGTACCAATGCCGCCTTAGCTGCTGTCTCAGCCGCCATCTGTGCTGCATAAGGGGTAGATTTCCTTGAACCTCTAAATCCCAGACCGCCTGCACTTGCCCATGAAAGTGCATTACCCTGTGCATCTGTCAATGTAACGATTGTGTTATTAAAAGATGACTGGATGTGTGCTTGTCCGCGTTCAACGTTTTTCTTGACACGTTTTTTGGTCACTTTCTTTGTAACTTTCTTTGCCATAATAAAACTAACCTACTCTTTCCTTTTTTATTTTTTGAATGAAGTTCTTCTTGCTTTGCTCGAAGAACAAAGAAATAGCTAACCTCAGCCTACGCCTAGCGGCTTGCCTTCGCTAAGCTATTTCTTTTTGTTCGCAACAGTTCTCTTAGGTCCTTTTCTGGTTCTTGCGTTGGTCTTTGTCTTCTGGCCGCGAACCGGAAGTCCCTTCCTATGACGGATTCCTCTGTAACATCCGATCTCCTGTAATCTCTTGATGTTCAGAGCGATCTCTCTCCTCAAGTCACCTTCTACCATCTGGGTCTCATCGATGACTGCGCTGATCTTCTTAACATCATCATCCGTAAGGTCTCTGCAGCGAATATCCGGATTCACTCCTGCCTCTGCCAGAATACGGTTAGAGCTTGCCCTGCCGATTCCGTAGATATAAGTTAATCCGATCTCAACACGTTTGTCTCTTGGTAAATCTACACCTGCAATACGAGCCATGTGAATTTCCTCCATTTTCTCAAAAATCTTTTACTGTTTACATACTGTCTTTAATAGGGACTTTTAAGGATTTCCCTTTTTTGTCCAGGCATGTTTCGGTATCCATGCCCTTTCCGGCCACCGAAATAAAATCCGGTAATGACGGGCCGGCATTAGAAGCAATATACGAAGGATGCTCACCGGCTACATGTGCTTCCTTGTATATCAAATAGTCTACACGCCTCCTGGCGTGTCAGAGCTATCAGCCGCCTAATTTGATGCATAAGTGTCAGTACCTATCCTTGACGCTGCTTATGCTTTGGGTTTTCGCAGATAATGCGAACGCTTCCTTTTCTCTTAATTACTTTGCATTTTTCGCAAATTGGTTTTACTGATGATCTAACCTTCACGTCAAATCCTCCTTTCATCCATTGCTCTGCCAACATTCTACCCACGCATCCTCCAGACACTTCCACAAAATTCTCACAAATCTCATAAAAATGCCCGAAAACACGCTTATATATTATAGCACCCACAGTCAAGCAAAGTCAATAGACAATTTCATATATTTCCATCTTTATCCGGCGGCTCAGCCGGAATCCTACTTGTCTCTCCAGATAATCCTTCCCTTAGACAAATCATATGGTGATAACTCCAGCGTCACCTTGTCTCCTGGCAGAATCTTGATAAAGTTCATTCTCAGCTTTCCACTGATATGTGCAAGTACCTGGTGCCCGTTCTCTAACTCCACCTGGAACATTGCGTTTGGCAATTTCTCTACTACTGTTCCTTCGATTTCGATTACGTCAGCTTTTGACATCTCTCTCTTTCCTCCATACTCCATTCTTTTAAAATCCGTTTGATTGCTGTATCGTCAACTGCGGTGACATCATACTCCTTTAAGATAATCTGGACATGCTTCTTTTTCTTCTTTTTCAGATGCCCCAGTGTTCTAATGCTGCCGTCCGCTAAATATACATATGTGTCATCCGCTTCAATTATAACATAAACTTTGCCGGTATCGTGACCCGCTTTTGATCTCGCAAGCATCCCTGCTCTATATCCGTCCATTGCTCAATCCTTCGTTTCTGATTTTTCTGCGTCTTTTGCCGCTTAATCCGGCGCTGTTTCATAGTCCGTCAGGGTCAAAAGCTTTGGCTCCCCCTCAGTTATCAATACCGTATTCTCATAATGTGCGGAAAACTTATGGTCTTTTGTCACCACGGTCCATTTGTCCTCAAGCCATTGCACTTCCCAGGTTCCCATATTGATCATTGGTTCAATCGCCAGGGTCATTCCGGCTCTTAACTTCACACCTTTTCTGTCCATCTTATAATTGGGAATCTGGGGCGGCTCGTGTAAGTCCGTTCCGATTCCATGTCCGCACAGATCCCGAACTACTCCGTACCCGTGCTTACTGGCATGACTGTCAATCGCTGCCGCAATATCACATAGATGATTGCCAATTTTTGCATACTTTATACCTTCAAAGAAACATTCCCTGGTCACCCTGATCAGGTCCTCTGCCTCTTTGCTGATCTGACCGATGCCGTAGGTTCTTGCGGCATCGGAATGATATCCTTTATAGATTACCCCTGCATCCAGGCTGACGATGTCACCCTCCTTCAGAATCCGATTTTTATGCGGTATTCCGTGTACGACCTCATCATTGACCGAGACACAGATTGAGGCCGGATATCCGTCGTAATCCAGAAATGAGGGAATACACCCGTAACTCCTGATTATGTCTTCTCCAAGCCTGTCAATGTCCAGGGTACTCATTCCCGGATGAAGGGCTTTCGCTAACTCATTGTGAACAATCTCCAATATTCGTCCGGCTTCTGACATTAATTCAATCTCTCTCGCCGATTTGATGGTAATTGCCATATTTCTACTCTCCTAAGATATCCACAATCGTCTGAAATACATCGTTAATATCTACGGTTCCGTCCACTGTCTTTAAGATTCCGGCATTCGTATAATAATCGATAAGCGGCTGTGTCTGCTCATGGTAAACACCAAGGCGCTTCTTTACTGTCTCTGGCTTATCGTCATCCCGCAGGATTAACTCCTTGCCGCAGGCGTCGCAGATTCCTTCTGTCTTTGTCGGCGCATACTCAAGATGGTATGTAGCGCCGCATCCAACGCACGCACGCCGTCCGGACATCCTGTGTACGATATTTTCATCCGGAACGTCTACGTCGATAGCATAATCCATCTTCTCCCCGATTGCCGCCAGAGCCTTATCAAGCGCCTCTGCCTGCGGAATCGTCCTCGGAAAACCATCCAGTACATATCCCTTCTTACAGTCGTCCTGCTTCACGCGGTCCACCACCAGGTCTACCACTAATTCGTCCGGCACCAGAAGCCCCTGATCCATGTATGTCTTTGCTTTATTGCCAAGTTCTGTCCCGTTTTTGATATTCGCCCTAAAAATATCACCGGTAGAGATATGAGGAATGTCGTATTTCGCGGCAATCTTCTTCGCCTGTGTTCCTTTGCCTGCGCCTGGCGCGCCTAACATGATAATCTTCATAAGAAATGTTCCTCCTCTTTATAGCATTTTAACCCGCGAAAATAATCCCGCGAGTTCTACGACAGAAAAGCCGCCACTGACCGTTGGTCAAGTGACTGCCTGCATTGCACTAACAACAGGAAATTCCGTATGCAGCTTCGCCCATATACCGACAGTGCGGATGCCACATACGGAATTCACAGGAATTTGCGCAATACTAGCTATTTAAAAAACCTTTATAGTTACGTACAAGCATCTGTGATTCAATCTGCTTCATCGTCTCCAGCACAACGCTGACGATAATGATAAGTGATGTACCTCCAAAGGATACACTCGCGCCAAGCCAGCCGTTGAAGAAGATCGGAACCACCTGGATCACGATCAGCCCGCATGCTCCGATAAAGATGATATAGTTCAAAATTTTGGTTAAGTATTCAACCGTTGGCCTGCCTGGACGGATGCCCGGCACAAACCCGCCGTTCTTCTTCATATTGTTCGCCATTTCAATCGGGTTGAACTGAATCGCCGTATAGAAATAGGTGAAGAATATAATAAGCAAGAAGTACAAAATTGCGTAAATAACACTGTCATTGGAGAACACTTTCAAAAATCCGCCCCAAAAACCCGGTGCTCCCGGCTGTACGCCGAAGAAAGAAGCAATCGTTCCGGGGAATGACATAATAGACATAGCAAAGATAATCGGAATAACGCCCGCAGATGCAACCTTAATCGGGATATGCGTGCTTTGACCGCCATACATCTTTCTGCCTACTACACGTTTTGCGTACTGCACAGGAATCCGTCTCTCAGCCTCGTTCATCATAACAACGACACCGATAACTGCTAACGCAAACACTAAAATGATAATCAGCATCCAAATCGCAATGTTACCGTTCATAACGGATTCATAAAGAGAACGCGCCATTGACGGAACACGAGAAACGATACCTGCAAAGATAATCAACGAGATACCGTTGCCGACACCCTTATCAGTAATCTGCTCACCCAGCCACATCAAGAACGCTGTGCCCGCCGTAAAGGTTACGACAATTATTGCCGCTGTCAAAAACCCAGGATTTTGCACTGCGTGAAACTGCCAAGCCAATAATGTATAAAGACCTATTGCCTGAATAAGAGCCAGCGCTACAGTACCGTATCTCTGAATCTGCGCAATTTTCTTTCTGCCGTCCTCGCCTTCCTTCTGCATTCTCTCAAGTGCAGGAATCGCTACACACAAGAGCTGCATAATAATAGATGCGTTAATATACGGTGAAATACTCATCGCAAAGATGGTTGCCTGACTGAACGCACCACCGGAAATAATATCCACAAATCCAAGCAGGGAATTTTCTCCCGCAAAAATTTGCTGCATCGCTGCTGCGTCAATCATAGGAACCGGAATACACGAACCCAGACGGAAAACTACCAAAAGAATCAATGTGAAGATCAATCTTCTGCGTAAATCCGGTATTTTCCATGCGTTTTTAATCGTCTGGAACATTTTATACCACCTCTACCTTTCCTCCGGCAGCCGTGATTTTTTCTTCTGCTGTCTTACTGAAACGAGCTGCTTTCACTGTTAACTTTTTCGTCAACTCACCGCGACCCAGTACAACAACGCCGTCACATATTTTAGAAATAATGCCGTTTGCTTTCAATGTTTCAGCTGTTACCTCTGCACCGTCCTCCAGCTTGTTGAGAACTTCCACATTTATGGAAACAAACTTCTTTGCAAAGATGTTTGTGAAGCCGCGCTTCGGCAAACGTCTGTAAATCGGCATCTGACCGCCTTCAAAACCCGGACGGACACCGCCGCCGCTGCGGGCGTTCTGACCCTTGTGACCTCTGCCTGCTGTCTTACCGTTACCGCTGCCGTGGCCTCTGCCTACACGGAACGCCTTCTTCTTGGAACCTGCGCTCGGTGCTAATTCATGAAGTTTCATTGAGTACACCTCCTCTTTGTTCTGTTAAATCAAAGCATCTGCTGTCAGCAGAAAAGGCTTACGCCTCCTCTACGCTGACCAGATGTGATACTTTAAAAATCATACCCCTGATTTGGGGATTATCCGGTTTTTCAACACACTGATGGAGCTTTCTCAAGCCTAAAGCCTCAACGGTAGCAATCTGGTCTTTCTTGCTGCCGATGGTGCTCTTTTTCAATGTGACCTTTAATGTTTTCGCCAAGGATAAAACCTCCTATCTCACGCCGACAAACGCGGCGCCTCTGTATATCGCTGTATAAATCCGGCAAAGGAGAACCCTGCCGCCGGTCAGAATCAGCCCACAATTTCTTCCGGTTTCTTCCCTCTCAGAGCTGCAACTTCCTCAGCGCTCTTCAAAGAAGCCAAACCCTCAATAGTTGCCGCAACAACATTCTTCGGGTTGTTACTGCGCAAGCACTTCGTACGAACGTTCTTTACGCCGCTCAATTCAAGTACCGCACGAACCGGACCGCCCGCGATAACACCGGTACCTTCTGCAGCCGGTTTCAGCAATACACGGCCTGCGCCATACTCACCGATAATTTCATGCGGAATGGTTGATTCTGTCAAAGGAACTGTAATCATATTCTTTTTCGCATCGTCAATCCCCTTGCGGATTGCGTCAGGAATTTCAGCTGCTTTTCCCATACCGCATCCAACGTGACCATTGCCGTCTCCAACAACCATC
>ERZ808044.88-NODE-88-length-126579-cov-53.473795_pt1 | contig 126579 bp, 115 predicted proteins | sample MGYA00380195_ERZ808044 | MGnify/ENA primary metagenome ERZ808044 (study PRJEB31490, sample SAMN06133423) | mouse gut metagenome | isolation source: Z7_2 | host: mice | place: China: Chengdu | collected 2015-05 ...
GCAAAATGCTTAATTATAAACGTTTTACGTTTAATTATCGTCATTCTGTTTTTTATTGCATTTCTAAATATTACTTACACTGCGCGCCACACGTGGGCCACGATTGCCTTTCATCAGGAGACGCCCGTGGGAGTGATCAGCCGTGGACTGGGACACTCTTCGGTAAAAGTTACGGAAACTTACCTGAAACCTTTCGGGGATAGGGAAGTAGATCGGACAAACAGGAAGATACTCAACTATGTGCTGAATGCGGTTTAAAGATAAAATGATTTGAATGTATTACACTTATATACAGGGATATAAATAGTCTGTTACTTTGTAGGTAACGGCAATGAATAATTGCTGCAAAATTGGATATTATTTTTCACACAAACAAATAAAAAGGCAAGTTTTTATTTAAAAAGATAATTAATTTTAAAAAAGATGCATGCTTTGCATTAGTTTTCCCTATTTTCTCTTAAAAAAGCAATAAAAAGGGTTATCCACGTTGGTGTAATTTAACGCGGACGAACATTTTATTGCCATCATCGGATGTCTTTTATTATTTAATTCATATTATTGGGTTCAGAACGCTTTCTGTATTCGTTATCTGTTAAATGCCGTTACCTACAAAGTAACGGTTGATCACACAACAAAACAAAATAGCTTATGCTTACGCCGTTAACTTTGACAGCCATATCTGTCTTACGTCATATTTCCTCTCACGAAACAGGAAATCTCCAGGATTTGGAATGTGGTTGTAAGCCTCTTGACGAACTCCTGGGTCAACTGGAATCCGCGGGGTTGATACGTGTCAGGACAGACCAATCCGGCAGTGGCATTCCGAAAACCTATGAACTGACCCGCCCTCTTTTCCGTATCTCCCTGCTCGATTTGATGGAAGCCGTGGACCAGCATCTGAACTGTAATCAACCGGATTGTGAGAAAATGTATGCACGTTATCATTATGCCGCCCATAAGCTGGGCATTGTCAACCAGATGACCCGTGCCTATCTGTCGGAGATACCTCTGACAGATTTATAGGCGGATTGGCGGATATGTTTCAGATAAACTAACAGAATGAAAAAACAACTATTCATATTGCTTTTGCTTGTTTCGGGCAATGTACTGGCGCAACGGGCAGCGGTTAAAACCAATTTGCTGCACGATGTAGCGACGGCACCTTCGCTTGCTGCCGAGTGGGCGTTTGCCTCCCGCTGGACACTCGATGTTGCGGGAAGCGCCTGTCCGTGGAACTTTGCGGACAACCGGAAGTGGAAATTCTGGATGACGCAGGGTGAGGCACGCTATTGGCTTTGTCAGTCATTCTACGGACACTTTCTGGGTGTGCATGCCGGTGGGGGAGAATACAACCTGAGCCGGGTGCATCTTCCTTTTGTTTCCCGTTCGGCTTCTTACCGCTACGAGGGGTGGGCGCTGATGGCGGGGTTTTCATACGGTTACTCGTGGGTGCTCGGCAAACGCTGGAATCTGGAGGCTACCATAGGTGCAGGGTGGGTGCATGCCCAATACAAACGTTTTAATTGTCCGGTCTGTGGTGAATATCGGGGAGCGAACAAGAAAAATTTTCTGGCGCCGACCCGTGCGGGCATCAGTCTGATTTATATGTTAAAATAAAAAGTCTTATGAAAGAGAAGATACGATCGACCCGTTTAAGAATGTGCTTTCGGAAGATGCCGCCGGCAGTCTGCTTCCTGACGCTCTTTGCGCTGTGCTTCGGTGCGCTGTCTGTCCGTGCGGCAGATCCGTCCGGAAGAGTAGCCCTTACCGCCGTCCGAATGCAGCGTGCGGGTGGACAGGTATATGTCTCGTTTGCCGTAAAGATAGCCTCCCGTGCAGTGCGTGCCCGTCACCGCTGGGTGATTACCCCTTGTCTGGGCAACGCCTCGGATAGTGTGTTGCTTGGCCCGTTTGTGGTGACGGGACGCATCATGGCGCGCGAGGAAAATCAGCGGCGCCTATTGGCCGGCCTTCCGGACCGTGACGTCAATCATCGGTGGACCGCCCGCAATGGAGACACCTTCTTGTATACCGATACGTTGCGCTATGCCCCGTGGATGGAGAATGGCTTGAACCTGCGGCTCGACATCGACCGGGAAGGTTGCTGCCGGGTACAGACAGTGGGAAGCATCGTCTCCTCCGGCGCTTTTCCGGTGGCTTTGCCCTATCGTCCGTCGGTTAGTGAGCTCACTCCGAGGGTGAGCCGGACGGTGGCGGAACATGCGGATGACTATCCGTTCCTGTGCGAGGCAGGCAGCCGCCCCCTGCATGAAAGCGGCATCGGTATTCGCTTCCGTGCGGCATCGGCAGTGGTGGATACGCTGTATTCCGCCAATGCCGGAAACCTGCGCCGGATAACGGAAGCCATCGGGTTGCTGCGTGCGGACAGTTGCGCATTCCTGCAAGGTATCTCGATCAGCGGATATGCTTCGCCCGAGGGCACGACGGAACTGAACCGGAAATTATCGGCGAAACGTGCCGAAGCTCTGCGGCATGCTCTCTCGGTGCGCATGAACCTGCCTGTATCGTTGTTTGAACTGAATGCCGGAGGAGTAGACTGGGACAGGCTGGCCGAACTGGTGAATGGGAGTGACATGACATATAAGGAGGAAGTGCTCGCTATTCTCCGCAGCCATCCGGAGGAAGAGCGGAATGACAGGCTGAAAGCCTTGGCGGGCGGGCGTCCGTATCGTTCGGTGCTGGATGTGCTCTATCCGCAGTTGCGCGATGCCTGCTACATCCGTGTGCAGTATGCCAACCGCCCTGACAGCGTGGCGGATACGGTGAACCGTGCGATAGAAGCCATTCGGGGGCGGAAGTATGAAGAGGCATTCCGGTTGCTGAAGACGGTGGAGGCGGACGAACGCTCGTGGAATGTACGGGGAGTCTGCCATCTGTTGTGCGGAGACGACAAGGAAGCCGGGGTATGGCTGCATAGAGCGGTGAAAGCCGGAAACCGGGAAGCGGAAGAAAACCTTAAAAAGATGAATGCGGAACGACGGGCCGCTACCATCGGTATAACGCAATAAATGTATCACATAACGTAAAAAAGAAATGAAAAAACTAAAGTACATGAGTATGATGGGGTTGGCTGCTTTATTGCTGACAACCTGGGCCGCCTGTTCCGACGATACGGATGCTTCGGGCGGAGAGAATCCGGAAGAAGCGAGAGCTTATACCACAGTGACCATTGCCGTACCGAATGGTGTGGCGGAGACAAGGGCCTCCGATCCGACGGCGGATACTGACGATACGAATACGGATATCGGTTTAACGGATGAATACAAAGTGACGAAGGCCAATCTGTATCTGTTTCCGGGAGGAGCATCGAGTAGCTTTGGTACTGCTACATTGACAGAGATTATTTCCATCAGCCAGTTTACGCAAACCACCACTACTACTACTACCGACCAGAAGACCATTGTATGGACCAGTAAGAAAACAGCCCTGACCCCGGGAGACTATCGTATTTATATAGTGGTGAACGGTACGGTCAATGGGGTGGGTGACAGTGACAAGGGAACTCTGACCGAAGCTGATTTTCTCGCAAAGACAACGGCTGACGCTACGAGCGTGATAGCTGCTGTACCGAGTGACGGACTGGTAATGGCGAGCCGTTCTCCCAACAGTAATAACTCGAATACTCTTCCTTATATTGCCCAGGAGATAACCAAAGACCCGGAGCAGACCATTGCGGCAACAGTGGAGCGTGTGATGGGAAAGATTACGGTGACTGCGGGAGGAACCAGTGTGTCTTCTGCTGCTACTGCTAATAAATATACTTCGTTTTCTACCACAGTGACTGCTATCGGAAATATTACGGATATCACCCTAAAAAACTATTATGTAGTCAACGCACGGAAAGAGGGATATTATTTCCGTCATGTGGATAAAGAAAGCACTGTAACGAATCCTTTGACTGAGGCAAATTATGGTAACTCAAGCGCTACATTGCCGTATGTGACAGATCCGAAGACGTATAATAAAACTTATACTTCCACACCTGCTTTAGCCAATAGCTATGGCGACTGGTATCTGCAAGGATCAAGCGCATTTGGCTTGTCGTCTTTCGGCACTTTTTCCGGAACTTATACGGATATGCCGGGCTACTCTTCCGGGGCGGTGGAAACTAAAGTCGCCGCTTACTGCTATGAAAACACGATGCTGAAGGATAAACAGAAGAACGGATATACAACCGGCATCGTATTTAAAGCAGAGATTGCTCCGAGTAAAATGATGCAAAAAAAGTCTTCGGGCGATGGTGTGGAAGAAACTACTACAATTGGTTCGATTGGTGAAATCTTCTACCATTCCGGTATCTTCTACAAAGATATTGAAGCGCTGAAAGAAGCCGGTGTATTACTGGCAGACGGAACTACTTCCAGTTCGGTCAGCGGTGCCCCTGCCGACCTGAAAAAGAACGACGTCCAGTGTTTCAAGAGAGGAAGTGCCGATGGCAAGTTCATTTGTTATTATCCGTATTGGATCAAACATCTCCCCTCGGATACAGCAGAAGATGTGATGGAGTTCGGCATTGTCCGCAACAATGTCTATCAAGTAACCGTCGCCAGTATTCAAGGTGTCGGCAAAGACGGTGTAACCGAAGATATCATTACCGATACCGAAACCGATGATCCGACTACCGTATTGCTGAATGTGAAGTTAAGTATCAAACCTTGGGTAGTGCGTGCGAATAGTGCCGTATTGGGCCGTTAACCCACTGTTTTCTCTAAAAAAGTAATTGGTATAGCTGTTTGGGGGGAGACTTTCACCACAGATTACACAGATTAATACGGATTGATAATAAATTATCCCGTTGGCATTGAAGATTAAAGAATCTGTGTTAATCTGTGTAATCTGTGGTGAACCCTTCCCTCAAAGAGGCTTCCTTTATAAAATCACTCAACCATGTCCGATAAGTTTCAGACTTTCTGTTTTTCCCATTCCGGCAGTTGGTTTCTGCCGTTCTTGTGGCTTTCGTTGTTGGCGGGCTTATCTGCCTGCTCGTGGACCGGGGACGACCGTAGTGACTGTCCCAGTGGTTTCCGTATTCGTCTTCAGCCTGCATTGCATGCACAGATACAGCCCGACAGCGGGACAGGCGTCATCACCAACGAGATCGACACGCTGTCCCTTTACGTGTTCGACGCACAGGGACAGTTCGTCTGCCTGCACACAGAGAACAGGCAATCGCTGACTGAAAACGATTATATCATTACCCTGCCGCTGGAATATAAAGACGGAGACGTTTACGAACTGGTGTTCTGGGCGGGAGGGGACAACCGGCATTACCGGATGCCGCAACTCACACCGGGCAGTTCGACCCGTGACGAGCTGACCCTCCGGTTGGAACGTGACGGAGACGGACGTCAGGATGACGAATTGGGGCACTTGTGGTACGGTCATCTCCGGTTGAGCCGGATACAGCCTTCGGAACTGACATCGGTCAGCGTACCGATGTTGAAGGACAGCAACCGGTTCGTCATTACCTTGCACGATACGTCGGGGCAGGGGCTGGACGCCGATGATTACGACTTTACGCTGTTGGCGGATAACGGCCGGATGAATGCTGACAACGAAGTGATGACGGGCGACCGGGTGACTTATGCCGCCTATCATACCGAGTCCGCTTCCGAAACGGAACCGGCCGCCACCCGTACGGGAGAAGTCAGCCTGGCGCGTGCCCGCTTGAACACACTGCGCTTACTGGCGGATCAGGAGGCCCGTCTGGAGGTGACGGACCGCACTTCGGGGCAGAAAGTAGTGGATGTCGACCTGACGCGTTATCTGCTGATGACGCGCCCCCTGTTTGAAGAGAGCAACGGTGTGGAGCTCAGCGACCAGGATTACCTTGATTACGAAGATCGGTTCAACGTGATTTTCTACCTTACCCCGATGGGAAAGCTGGAGGCGCTGAACATTAACGGATGGATTATCAGACTGAACGATGCACAACTGTAAAGGCAGCATATGGATCATATTCTTTCGGTTTCTGCTCTGCCTGTGGGCATGCGGATGCTCCGATGATGCCGGCATGCCTGCCCCTCCGGCAGGGGCGGACCGGGTGACGGCGTGTGTCCGGCTCTCGGTACGGGTAGTGGGGGAGACTACCCGGGCGGCGGTACAGGCGGATGCGACGGTGGAGGAGAAGATCTCTTCTGTTGCCGTTTTCCTGGTGTCGGTCGACGGGAGTGGAAAGGAGGATTGGAATGATGTGCAGTACGAAGTGGTGTATGGCACGACCAGTAGCGCGGCGGACGTGTATCAGGCGCGCATACCGACCACTCCCGGAGAGAAGAAGGTCTATGTGGGGGCCAATCTGTTGCCCGGTCAGGTGCATGCCATCTGCGGGCAGGCAGAAGGCAAGGGATTGTATACCGCCGCCGGGGCGGGGTATGACGAGGTGATCCGGCAGTTTGCCCGCGGGACGGAGGGGATCGCCATGACCGGAAAAGCCGGGACTTCCGTAACGGTCAGTGCGGGCACCGATGTGAACGTGGATCTCACGGCATCGCCTATCACACTGGAACGGGTGGTGGCCAAAGTACTGTTGGTGTGCGATACCTATACAGACGACGGAGGAGCGTACGTACGGATGTCCGGTAATGCGGCTCGTCCGTCAGCCGATCCGGGCTGGATACGTTTGTCGGATGTGCGGTATGCCCTCAACACAGTCAACCGGAAGGTGTATCTGAATGCGCCCCCGGATGGGAAAGATCCTAATCATGAAGTAGATCCGTATGTGGTTAAAGATGATGGCGGCAATTATGTATCGGCACCCGATGTGGCTGAACAGCAATTCGTTTACCGTACTTTGGGCAGTGTATGGGCGGAAGGGATTGCTCCGGAAGCGTATGAAGAGGTCAAATTCAATGCGACGAAAGCCACTCCTCCGGAAAGCGGTGCTTATACCGGTGGGCTGTATTGTCCGGAGAACACGACTGCGACTTCCACCACTTCTCTTGCGGGCGGACTGGATCTGACAGGAACACTTAATTCGACTCAGGCGGAAATTCCCCGCCTGGTGACTACCCATCTGCTGGTAGCGGCGAAGTTTGTCCCTAAACAGATTATTACCGGGGCCGGAACCACGCAAACCCTGACATCTCCCGCCGATGCCGCTACTTACTTGCCCGCAACGACGACACCTGTCGATGCGGAAGCACATGCGGCAGGCACTTACTTTACCAACGGGAGTGACTATTACAGCTATGCGGGCATGAAGGCCGCCATCGGTGCGGGTACCCTGAAACGTACTGATTTTACCGCTTACGAAGGCGGGATCGGCTATTATTACACTTATATAGACGGCACAAGTGCTACTGACGGCACAATCGCTTTCAGTGCGGATTCCGGCATCTTGCGCAACCGTTATTATCTGTTGCGTATTACCCGGTTCAGCCTGCCTTCGGCCGCATTGCCGCAACCGATGCGTGCCACGATGAAAGTAACGGACTGGGTGACGAGTTCCGGTAATCAAATTATAGTAAGGCCGACGTAGAAAGGAAAATAAATACGATTCACCACAGAGTAACACGGAGTCTTAATCTCTTGTTTATGAGATATGAAAAGAAAATCATCTCTGTGGAACTCTGTGTTACTCTGTGCTGAAAGCTGAGAAAGAAAGTATACAACTATGAATAAAGAAGAAAAAAAGAGTAGATTCTGCCGGGCATGCCTGCTGCTTTGCCTGTGTCTGCTGTCTGCCTCGTGTGCATCCGGAGAAGGAGAGTACGAACAGGAGATACCCATGGAGGTAGCCCTCACCCGTACGGATGGGGTGGCAGGCAGCGAAAGCACTCCGTTACTGCTGTTCTGGAAAGAGACGGATTTCAGTACGGGGACATTGGGCTCTCCTTATAAAACCTCCACTCCGGCAGGGGGGATCGGTGATTACGCCGATGCACCCTATAATACGGAAACGGATTATCCGGCTGATAACTCCCGGGTGGTGGTGATGGGGCTTTGTCCTTCTGTGATGACTACGGCGGACAGTCATACTACCTATTCGTTGCCTTCGAGAGCAGGGCTGACCGATGTACTGGTGACTCCGAATGGGGTTACGGGTAGCAGGAAGCAGCCTTTCGGACGGGCATTGGAGTTTGCACACGCTGCCGTACGTATCGTGCTCAAGGCGAGGCGTACGGACAACACGGTCGGCAAGCTGTATGTCAAGAACCTTAAGTTGACCGTGCCTGCAAGATTGGTGTGCGGAGGGTTGAAATGGGATGCAGGGACAAAACAATATCTGGCGGCTCCGGCTGCCGCCGATTTGGTTATCAATCATTCCGGACAGATATTGAGTACGGAGGATACGCAGGTCGCCGTGTTTTATCTGACACCTTGCAGCCCGGCTGATTTGCTGACCGATCTCACTGGAACAGGTGGTACGCCGGGACTCACGCTGACGGCGGATGTGGCTAAGGATATAAACTTTACGACCGGAGCGCGAAACGCAAGTTTTCCTATCTTGGATGGCAACCTGAACTTTATGGATCAGTTTGGAAGTCCGGCAACTCAGCTGAAAGGCGGAGAATCGTATGAAACGACCCTCAAATTTGATATCGACTCTTTCACGCTGGAAGGCGAAGAGAAGGAGTGGGAGGACGGAGGAAAAATGACTGTCCCTGTGGTGGTGCCGGAACCGACTCCGGGCCCATAGATGAATGGTGAATTTAATAAAAAGAGCTGAATATATGAAAACGATAAAACGATTCTTTCTTTCAACCGTAGCCGTGACTGCTGCACTGATTACCGGCTGCACTCCCGAAGAGGAACATATGCCCGTGCAGGGTGGTGACAGTTTCACACTCTCCTCGAGTGAAGAACAGGTCATCACCCGTGCGGGAGATGTGTCGGTGAGTCATTTTACGGGTGGCACTAAATACCGGCTGTACGGACTTGTGGGAGGTGCGTGGGACAAGAAACTTCCTACAATGAATGGACAGGAAGGCACGGAGGCTGTGGCTGCGGACGGCACCCATCAGATAGACTACCTGAGTGCCGGTGCCGACGAGGACCGTTTTGAAGGCAGAACCCTTGACTTTTATGCGCTGACATACGGCAATACGACCTTGCCCGTATGCGGCTCCGAAGTAGATGGCGTACCGGCCTGCGGCATCCATGCCGATGCCGGGGGAGTGCTGCCCGACTTGCGTCGTGCCGTACTGACGAAGCAATCGGGCATCAATTCGGGAGTGATTACCTTACCATTCAAGCATACGTTGGCTAAGCTGAAGTTTGAGGTGGTGAAGCAAAAAACGGAGAATGGTTCGGCGGGTGTCGATGTGTTGGCGGGTATCGAACTGAAGGGGATCTCAGTCAGTGATTACAGTGAAGGCAGCCTCTTGCTCTCGACCGGAGAATATAGCCATACGGGAGGGAAAAGTGACCGTACGCTGCTCAGTAGCGGGTTCTCTCAAACGGTGACGGAAAGTGTGTTGCCGGTAACTACGAATGGGCAGGCGGGCGGTGCGGCTGCCGAATGTCTGATATTCCCGACTCTCTCCGGGACCACGGAGGGACTTAAAATAAAAGTAGCTACGAAAGGGACGAACAGTGCGGACCGCACGGATACGTATGAAATTCGTGTCCCGGTTGTCGGAGATGATGGAGAGGTCCGGAAGGATGAAAACGGTAAGACTGTGACGGAACCTTTCCGCTTCCTGCCCAATTACGAGTATACGCTTACCATTACGATTACTAATAGCGACGTACAGATTATTACCATCATCCCCCGCCGGTATGATTGGATCGAACATAATGACGATTCGCAGTATATGGGGCAGCCCCTGACTTTTAACGGTGTCATGTGGATGGACCGGAATCTCGGAGCTACCAGTGCGGATATGACAACCGCCGAAGGATGGGAAGGGGCCAGAGGATATGTATATCAATTAGGAAGAAGTATTCCGTATTATTTGCCTAAAACAATAAAATATAGGGGAAGTGACGGAAAGGAGTATTTGAGACCTAGAAGTTGTGTTGACCAAAACGGAGGGGCAAAACCTTACCCACAGGTAGTGGGACATGAAAACGACGCTCCCGTCAGTCGGCCTGCGGTGGCGTCCTTAGCGCTTAATCCGGGAGATGCCAGTAAGACATTTAATTACGTTATGATCGGTGGGGATTGGGATAATACTGCTGCTATCAGCTCTACTTATTGGGCGACTACAAAGAATGATCCCTGTCCGACGGGCTGGCGTGTACCTACTAAAAAAGATTTTGATGGGATTATGCCTATAGGAGAAAAATATGGCGACTTGACATTTATAAACGGCCATAGCGGGACGGCTTGGAAAGAAACCGCTCAGAATGATCCGGAAACAGGAGCAAAAACGGTTTATGTCTGTAAGCGGGTAAATACGAGTACGTATGGGATTATTTATGCCATTAAGTACCAGGGAACTCCACAAGCTTACCGCCTGATGTGGGCTTTGAATATGGTTGGGGACAATCAGTCTGTAACGGATGCTAATGGAACGCGATATCGTGCTTATGTCACAATAGCGAGGTTTCCGTGTGGTAAGGATGATGATCTGAATATAAATACCTGTCATACGGATTATGATTGGGAGCATCCCAGTGATTTTATCAATCTTCCTATTTCCGGTTATATTTATCCTGATCAAGCGGCACTGTATAATGCCGGTGCTGAGGTAGTATATGCGACATCGACCCCTATCGGTGCTTCTATGTATGGCGCTTCGTTTAAATATATAGGTAATACCGGCCATCGCTATTTTGCGCTATATCGGATGGGAAGGGCTGCGGGTGTTTCCATTCGTTGTGTGCGGGATGTCACTTCACAATAAAATAGTATGATGTATGAAAAGAATGATCGTTTATAAAAGTTGCTCGTATGTAATCATGGCTCTGCTTTGTACGGCATGTGCCGCTGGCTCTCCCGAAGAAGATATGGAGGATCGGGTACGGATTGATCCCGTTGCCGGTGGATATTATCCTTCAATTTCTCCTTCGGCCCAGACCCGTGGGGCGACACCGGATGGCGAAACGTTGAAAGATAGACCGATTTTTCTGCTGGAAGACGGGAGTACGATACGCCTGGTGGTATATGATGATGCCAAGAATCTATTGGAAGAGTATTCCAAAGCTTATCTGGTACGTAACGCCGGTACGTCAGGCAGCAGTCTGCTCTATCCCTGTGAGGTAGACGACAACGGAGCGGTAATATCTTCAAGCAGCACTCCTCTTTATATGAAGGCGGGTACTTATTACTTCAGAATCCTGTCACCTGCCAAGGCCTTAAACTCAAAGGGATTTGTCAATATCGGTAACGGAGAATACCTGCTTGCGACCGACGACCGGTATACGCAAACAGCCATGACGGCAGTGACCATTACGAAAATTGATGAAGGGGGTACATTGAACAATGTCCAGACACTGTATCTGCCCCCCATCATCAACCAGACAGCGCGGATGCAGTTTACTGTCAGGGCGGGTGAAGGGGTGCACACCTTGGAGATGCTTGCCGAAGGAATCGAAATCAGCGGTATTCAGCAGCCACTGGACAATACGACCAGCTTCGACTGGGTAAATGGAGATGTGCTGCCTGTGAAAGTGGGGGATCAGAGTGCATCGGTACGTATCACACAGGCCACCCAAAATGCCGATAACAGCCTGGTGGCGCATACCGGCGTATTGCCCACAGACGCACGCTCTCACTCTATCAGTGTGTTGCTGAACCTGAAGGTGAACGGTAACCCCACTCAGTATCAGATGTTGCTCACCGGTTTGTATCTGACAGCAGGGCATTCGTACAACTATACGGCTACGGTGAAGATCAGTAATGGCGTCACTGTGCTGACCTGGCAAAACCGTTCGTGGACGGAGAATGTAGTAATGGATAAATAAGAATTCACCACCGATTATACCGATCACCACCGATTAATGATTAATCCCGGTGGTCTTTAAGATTAAAAGTCCTGTGAAAATCCGTGTAACCTGTGGTGAAATAAACAGATTAGAGTAATGAATAATAATGATCCCATGAAAAGATTCGGATATATCGTTTTTAGTATTTGCCTGTTTGCGCTGAGTGCCTGCACATCGCATGAACAGATGGATCAGGAGGAGGGAATAGTGAAAGTGTCGATGGGACTTACTGCCGCTTCTTTCACCGATGATGATGCGACAACCCGTGCGGAGCAGCCGATGGCACCTGATTATGAAAACCTGATTAGTAATTTGTGGATTCTACAGTTTGACCGTGAAGGTATCCTGACAGGCAGCGAGCATAAAGTGCTGCCCACACCGGTGCTCAACACCACGCTTGAAGGAATTGCGTTGAGGACCGGGCGCGGTACGGTTTGTGTGGTGGGCAATCTGGCGGATGGAGAGATTGCCGCGTGGCCTGATAACTTGAGTGGTTTCAAGAGTCTGGTGGTGGATATGGGATGGCTGAAAGAACGGAATACGGACCGGAATGTGTGTCTCTTCGGTTATTACGAAGGCGAGATTGCTGCCGGCACCACAGCTGTGAATGTAGTATTGGGACGTCTGGTATGCAGGCTCAATATAGCTGTTTCGGCCAAGACGGCAGGGATATTCAGCAACGTGAGGATCCAGTTGCAGAATGCGCAGACCAAAGGCTATTTGTTCCCTTCGGATGTATATCTGTCACCGGAAGGAGGCGGGAATTATACGGAAGAGGTTGTCATCGGTGCCGACAAAGTATTGGGGACAGCCCCCCTTTACCGCTACTATTATATGGCTGAGAATGTGACTGAGGGAACCGACTCCGGTGAACGCACCCGGCTCCAAATCAAAGCAAAGAAAGGAGGGGCCGAATATACAAAAGCCATTGACTTGGGCAGAAGTGACATCCATGATTATTCCCTCCGCCGAAACAATAACTATACATTCAACATCGTTTTAGAGTAATCATAAATTCTACAGTGTGGAGGCATCTGTGACAGACACTTCCCCTTGTTTGTTTTGTTTGTAAAAGTTCCGCCCGATCCCGATGGGGAGAGGACGGAACTTTCTGTGTATGGGTGGTATGAATCCTGAACATGGGCTGTTAATGCTTCAGCTTGCCTTCCATCGTACTCAGGTAGATGTCCAGGGCACGGGTGGATATCTGTATCTCGCGGAGGGAAACCCCCAAAGAAGCGATCAGCAGTAGCAATGCCAACCCGAAGATATAGATTGAGAGCAGGAACAATCCGATGTAGATAAGAAACATGGTGACTACGCAGAAGAATAGACTGGCAATGCCGAATACCTGCATCATACGGGTCAGGTTGAGGCGTTTGCGCAGATTCTCAATTTGGGCAACATTGATGTCGGAAGGATCTTCCATATAGCGGTCACGAAGAATTCGGACCAATTGGGCATACGAGAGAAAGCGGTTGGTGTATGCCAAAAGAATAAGTGAAACGGCTGAAAATAGCAGCGCGGGTGTCGTGAGTGTAAGTTCTTCCATTGTTATCGTATTTTTTTATATACAATAACAATGGAAGTGGGAGATTGGTTTACTTCAGTACACCTAATTCTTTACCTACTTTGATGAATGCAGCGATACATTTATCGAGGTGTTCTTTTTCGTGACCGGCTGAAATCTGTACACGGATACGTGCCTGGTCTTTCGGAACTACCGGATAGTAGAAGCCTGTTACGTAGATACCTTCTTCCTGCATGCGGGCTGCATAGATCTGTGACAGTTTGGCATCGTAAAGCATCACGGCACAGATAGCACTCTGAGTCGGCTTGATATCGAATCCGGCTGCAGTCATCTTGTCGCGGAAGTAGTTTACGTTGTCTACCAGTTTGTCATGGATTTCGTTGCTTTCTTTCAGCATCTTGAATACTTCGAGGCTGGCACCGATAATGCCCGGAGCGAGTGAGTTGGAGAACAGGTACGGACGGCTGCGCTGGCGAAGCAGGTCGATGATCTCTTTGCGGCCGGTTGTGAATCCGCCCAAAGCACCGCCAAAAGCTTTGCCCAGAGTACCGGTGTAGATGTCTACACGTCCGTAAGTGTTGTACTGTTCGCTTACTCCATGACCGGTTGCACCAACCACACCGGCTGAGTGAGATTCGTCTACCATCACCAAGGCATCGTATTTTTCGGCCAGATCACAGATTTTGTCCATCGGAGCAACGTTTCCGTCCATTGAGAATACACCGTCGGTGACGATGATGCGGAAACGTTGAGCCTGTGCTTCCTGCAGGCAACGTTCCAGGTCGGCCATGTCTGCATTGGCATAACGGTAGCGCTTTGCCTTGCAAAGACGTACTCCGTCGATGATGGAAGCGTGGTTCAGCGAGTCGGAGATGATGGCATCTTCGTCGGTGAACAACGGTTCGAATACACCGCCGTTAGCGTCAAAGCAGGCTGCGTACAAAATTGTGTCTTCGGTCTTGAAATAGTCTGAAATTGCGGCTTCCAGCTCCTTATGTATATCTTGAGTTCCGCAGATGAAACGTACAGAAGACATACCGTATCCACGACGGTCCATCATCTTCTTTGCACCTTCGATCAGGCGGGGATGGTTAGACAATCCAAGGTAGTTGTTGGCACAGAAATTCAGCACTTCTTTGCCTTTAACGGTGATAGCAGCTTGTTGTGCACTTTCGATTAAGCGTTCCTCTTTGTAGAGGCCTGCTTCTTTGATTTCAGCAATCGTATTGCTGAGGTGTTCTTTCATTTTACCGTACATAGTGTTTGGGGTTTTAGTTTCTTTTGCAAAGGACACAATTTTTCTTGGAATAAACAACATATATTTGGTATAAAAATGAAAAAAAAGTGCTTACTTTGCGCACCATTTAGCTTAATACACCTTATTAGTAAAGATAATGAAAAATATTTTGGTAATTGGAGCGACCGGACAGATTGGTTCGGAGCTCACGATGGAACTACGTAAACGCTACGGAAACACACATGTAGTAGCAGGTTATATTCACGGGGCAGAGCCCAAAGGGGAATTGAAAGAATCAGGTCCGTCGGCTGTAGTCGATGTAACAGATCAGGATATGATTGCCTCTGTAGTGAGAGAGTATAATATCGACACAATCTACAACCTCGCCGCCCTGCTGTCTGTTGTAGCCGAGTCGAAGCCGAAGCTGGCTTGGAAAATCGGTATCGACGGTTTGTGGAATGTACTTGAAGTGGCTCGCGAAAACAAATGTGCCGTATTCACTCCGAGTTCGATCGGTTCGTTTGGTGAAAGCACTCCGCATGTGCAGACACCGCAGGACACTATTCAGCGTCCGCGTACCATGTATGGTATCAGCAAGGTGACCACTGAGTTGCTGAGCGACTACTATTTTAATAAGTATGGCGTAGATACCCGTGCCGTGCGTTTCCCGGGAATCATTTCGAATGTAACTCCTCCGGGAGGTGGTACGACTGACTATGCGGTAGATATCTACTACTCTGCCGTTAAAGGAGAGAAGTTTATCTGTCCGATTCCGGAAGGAACACTGATGGATATGATGTATATGCCGGACGCGCTGAATGCAGCTATCTCGCTGATGGAGGCCGATCCGACGAAACTGGTGCACCGTAATGCTTTCAACATCGCTTCTATGAGCTTTGCGCCGGAGACCATTTATGCTGCTATCAAGAAACATGTTCCTGACTTTGAGATGGAATATAAGGTAGACCCGCTGAAACAACGTATCGCCAACAGCTGGCCCGACAGTATGGATGATTCTTGCGCCCGTGAGGAGTGGGGCTGGAAACCGGCTTACGATTTGGAAAGTATGACAGTGGATATGCTTGAAAAACTAAGAGCTAAATTAAAATAATGTGATGATATAAATCCCATGTGCCGACCGGAGTATGAAAGAGTTTCGAAAACCGGTTGGCATGTGGGGATATCGACACATTGCTAATTATTAAAATGAAAACAATAATGGCGGGAGTCACCGTCCTGGTGTTGTTCGCTTCGTGCGGCAACAGTAATAAGACCGACGCTGACCCCTTTGCATCTATTACACATCTGGTAGATTCGGCAATGGTGAACAAAACCGATTCTATTGACAGAGAAAAGACTTCGGACGAACCTAAACCGATTGAGGCTGACGAATCGTTTGACGACTTTATCTACAACTTTGCTTCTGATGACGCTCTGCAAAGGCAGCGCGTGGTGTTTCCGTTGCCCTACTACAACGGAGAACGGGCTTCGAAAATCGACAGGAAGTACTGGAAGCATGATGACTTGTTTGCCAAACAAAGTTATTATACCTTACTCTTCGACCGGGAAGAGGATATGGATCTGGTAGGAGACACTTCACTCACATCCGTTCAGGTGGAATGGATTTTCGTGAAAAAACGAATGGTGAAGAAATATTATTTTGAAAGAATTAAAGGGGCGTGGATGCTCGAAGCAATCAATCTGCGTCCGATTGAGGAAAACGAGAACGAGGACTTTGTTGAATTCTTCGGTCATTTTGCGACGGATAGTATTTTCCAGAGCCGGCGAATCCGCCAACCGCTTGTCTTTGTGACAACCGATCCGGATGATGACTTCTCGATACTCGAAACTACACTTGACTTGAACCAATGGTTTGCCTTTAAGCCGGCATTGCCTGCCGATAAACTTTCGAATATCAACTACGGGCAGCAAAATGATGACAATGCCTCACATAAAATATTGGCATTGAAAGGCATTGGCAACGGGTTCTCCAATATCCTCTATTTCCAGCGCAAAGACAGTGGCTGGGAGTTGTACAAGTTTGAGGATACAAGTATTTAGAGATTGCTTTTATAGGATTATGGAACAGAAATACTCTCTTTTATCACATAACACTTTTGGTATCGATGTGTCTGCGGCTTGTTTCCTGGAGTATGCTTCGGTGGATGAATTACGCGGGTTGATCGGGTCCGGACGGGTTACCTCTCCTTATCTGCATATCGGAGGGGGGAGCAACTTGTTGTTTACTAAAGACTACGAAGGTACTATCCTGCATTCACGCATCGGGGGCGTAGAGATTGTGGCCGAAACGGATGACAATATTGTTGTGCGTGTGGGGGCAGGTGTGGTCTGGGACGACTTCGTGGACTATTGCGTGCAACGGCATTGGTACGGCGTGGAGAATCTTTCACTGATCCCCGGAGAGGTGGGAGCCAGTGCGGTGCAGAACATCGGGGCCTACGGGGTTGAAGTTAAAGATCTGATTGTCCGGGTGGAAACCCTGAACATTGAAGGGAAAGAGCATGTTTATGATGTAACGGAGTGTGGATATTCTTACCGGGACAGCATCTTCAAGCGCCCTGAGAATAAGAGCGTTTTTGTTACCTATGTCAGTTTCAGGCTGAGCAAGAGGGAACATTATACATTAGATTACGGTACTATCCGCCGGGAGCTGGAGAAGTATCCCGGAGTGACATTGGATGTGGTGCGCCGGGTGATTATCGCTATCCGTGAAGAGAAGTTGCCTGATCCCCGGGTAATGGGGAATGCGGGAAGTTTCTTTATGAATCCGATTGTGGGTCGTGAGCAGTTCGAAGCCTTACAGGCAGAATATCCTCAAATGCCTTTTTACGAGATCGATACTGACCGGGTGAAGATTCCGGCCGGATGGATGATTGATCAGTGTGGCTGGAAGGGTAAAGCATTAGGCCCTGCGGCGGTACACGATAAACAAGCGTTGGTGCTGGTGAATCGCGGAGGCGCAAAAGGAGCGGATGTCATCGCATTGTCCGATGCCGTGCGTGCTTCGGTCCGTGCGAAGTTTGGCATAGACATTCATCCGGAAGTGAATTTTATCTGATTACGATGGGGCTGCAGGGCATGTCGGCTCTCAGGAATGACAGATTGATAATTGAAAGAAATGAAAATAAGAATACTTGGTAGCGGGACTTCTACCGGAGTGCCCGAAATAGGATGTACTTGTGCGGTTTGTACTTCAAAAGATCCGAGAGATTGCCGTCTTCGCACCTCAGCATTGGTGTATACTGATGACGCTACTATACTGCTGGATTGCGGTCCGGATTTTAGGGAACAGATGTTGCGCGTTCCGTTTGGAAAGATCGATGCTGTGTTGATTTCGCATGAACATTATGATCATGTGGGAGGGTTGGATGATCTTCGCCCTTTCTGCCGTTTCGGGGAAGTGCCCATCTATGCCGAAACTTATACAGCCGAACGTTTGCGCAGCCGGATGCCCTATTGCTTTGTGGAACATTCCTATCCGGGAGTTCCGAATATTCCTTTGCGTGAGATTGAACCCAATCGCCCTTTTCTTGTTAATCATACCGAAGTGTTACCCTTAAGGGTAATGCATGGCAAACTGCCCATTTTGGGATATCGGATCGGAAAGCTTGGATATATAACAGATATGCTGACCATGCCCGATGAATCGTTTGAGCAGTTGCAAGGGATAGAGGTGCTGGTGATGAATGCATTGCGCATAGCGCCACACAACACCCATCAGAGCCTGTCTGAAGCATTGGAGGCTGTGAAACGCATCGGAGCGAAGGAAACCTGGCTGATTCACATGAGTCACCATATCGGACTTCAGGCAGATGTAGAGAAGCAACTTCCTCCGCATGTGCATTTTGCATTCGACGGGCTTGAATTAGAATGTTAGTGATTGATGCTTTATAATTCTTTCTTTAAGTATATTTTGTTTTATTTGGAGAAATTATTATTTTTGCACTGAGCCGATAAACAACGAATGCCATGAAACTCCGTACGATAGTGAAAATAGCCGTAATCTCGTCTGTTGTACTGCTGTGTACAGGCTTTGCCATGTTTTCTTTCTTCAGGTTGTCGGCGGCGGAAGGACGCAAGGATTTTAATCTCTACACGCTTGTTCCGGGTTCGGCCACTGTAGTCCTCGAGACGGATGATCTTGCCGGAATGATACAGGGGATCAATGAGTTGAGTTGCAGTAAAGACCGACATTTTCTTTATGTTTCCAAATTATTTTCTTATCTGAAGCTCCATCTGTATACGTTGTTGGAAGATACGCCGCACGGGTTGAGCAAGCAGATGAATAAAGTGTTGTTGAGTTTCCATGAACCCGACAATGATCGCAACCAGGTGTTGTATTGCAGCTTGGGAAACGGCGATTACGAGTTGGTGGAGAAGTTTATACGTAAATACTGTTCGAGTAGTTTCCCGTCAAAGCTGTTTGACTATAAAGGGGAAGAGATTCGTATTTATCCGATGCCGGATGACAGTTTCCTGGCTTGTTATTTCACTTCCGACTTTCTGGTTGTGAGTTATCAGAAAAAACTGATTGAGCAAGTGATTGATGCCCGTTTGTCCAAGAAATCTTTGCTGACCGATGCCTCGTTTGCCAAAGTACACGAGGATAAACGTGCCCGTGTGGCAGCTACTATTTATGCCCGTATGCAACCGTTGAGTATGGGAAAGGCTACCGACGGGATTCGTTCGTGTACACAGTTGGGCGGATGGACCGAATTTGATATGAAAATGAATGGAGATGCCATTTATTTCTCCGGTGTCAGCCATGATACGGATACTTGTCTGACATTTATGAATGTGTTGCGCCAACAACAACCGGTGGAGGATTTCCCGGGAGATATCCTGCCGGCTTCTACTTTTTTCTTCAATAAACGGTCGGTAACCGATATGCAGGCTATGCTTGATTTCACTGCCAGGCAGGAGTATACGACATCGACTTATTCCGACTATATCAGAGATCGGGATGGGGAGTTGCTCGCATATCTTAAAGAGAATGCCGGGGGGGAGATTGTGACTTGTCTGTTTCATTCGACAGATACTCTTTCAAATCCTTGTGCGGTGATGAGTATTCCATTGAGGGATGGGCAGCAGGCTGAGCGTGTGTTGCAGGGAATGCTTCGCACTGCTCCGAAGGAGGTAGACGGTCCTCCGAAACCACGTACTACTTTCTGTAAAACTCCTTTAAGGGCTTATACGCTCTATGTACTGCCTCGTAATACGTTGTTTACGCAATTGACCGGGATAACAGAGTCGGCTTTATACATTTACGCTTGCTTCTACGAGGGAAGACTGGTTCTGGCCCCGGATGTGGAAAGCCTTACCGCATATCTCCGTCATCTGGATAAAAAAGAAATTCTGGATGATACTCCCGGATATGAAGAGGCGGTGGTCAATCTTTCTCCGTCGTACAACTTTATGATGGTTGCTGATTTGGGAGAGACTTTCTCACAACCGGAGAATTATGTGAGGCTGATACCTGCATTTTTCTTTCGTAATCAGGAGTTTTTCCGCCACTTTATTCTTTCTGCACAATTTACTTGTACGGACGGAATTGTATATCCCAATGTGGTATTGATTTACAAAGGTGAGTCTGATGACATTTCCTGACCCCATAAAAGGTATAAAACCCCGAAAGATCTTGAAGAACTTTCGGGGTTTTATGCCTTTTGCCAAAGCTTGTTTGCTTAGAAAGGCAGATCGTCTTTTGCGTCACCGGCAATAAATTCGGGTGCCGAAGAGGGTGCCGGAGGAGGAACCGGAGCTCCCGGAGCCATGGGTGCGCCTGCGCCTACGCGTTCTACTTTCCATGCGCGGATACTATTGAACCAGCGATCCTGCCATTGACGTGCATCGATGTCGAATGACACGGTCAACTCTTCACCCATCTGGATGTTGAATTGTTCTATTTTGTCTGCTCCGAAAATGTCGAAACACATTTTCTTAGGGTATTGGTCATGATTTTCGATTACATACTCCTGGGCTTTCCATTCGTTGCCGCTGGTTTTAGAAACTCCACCTCTGGGCTGGAGTATAGCGATAATTTTTCCTGTAAATTCCATTGCGATAATTTTAAATTGTGCGGCGAAGTTACAATTTTTTAGGGATATCCGACGAATATTCCCCTGTTTTTTCTTCTCTTTTATTGTGCTGCCTCGATCTTTTTTGTAACTTTGTGCTTTGCAAAAATATAAAATTTAAAATCACAGATTATATGAAATTTATCGTTTCAAGTACTGCACTTTTCAGCCATTTACAGGCTGTTAGCCGTGTGATAAACTCAAAAAATGCACTGCCTATTTTAGATTGTTTTCTCTTTCAGTTGGAGGACGGAACACTGTCTGTGACTGTCTCTGATAGTGAAACTACAATGGTAACCTCGGTTGAGGTGAACGAGAATGATTCTAACGGAAAATTTGCTGTAGCTGCAAAAACATTGCTCGATGCATTGAAGGAGATACCGGAACAACCGTTGACATTCGATATCAAACCGGATACTTATGAAATTACGGTACAGTACCAGAATGGTAAATATAGCCTGATGGGACAGAATGCCGATGAATTCCCGCAATCGGCTACACTTGGCGATAATGCAGTTCGTGTAGAGATGGAAGCACAGATTCTGCTGGGAGGCATTAACCGGTCGGTATTTGCTACGGCTGATGATGAACTTCGTCCGGTGATGAACGGTATCTACTTTGACATTACGACGGAAGACATTACGATGGTGGCTTCGGACGGACACAAGTTGGTGCGTTGCAAAACATTGGCTGCGCGCGGAAACGAACGTGCCGCGTTTATTTTACCCAAAAAACCGGCGACTCTGTTGAAGAACCTTTTGCCTAAGGAATCGGGTATGGTAGTGATCGAGTTTGACGAACGCAACGCTGTCTTCACGCTTGAAAGTTATCGTATGGTATGCCGTCTGATAGAGGGACGCTATCCTAATTATAATTCAGTAATTCCGCAAAATAATCCGCATAAAGTTACGGTGGACCGTATGCAACTGATGGGCGCCTTGCGTCGTGTATCTATTTTTTCTTCGCAGGCAAGCAGCCTTATAAAACTCCGCATGCAGGAAAACCAGATCGTGGTTTCGGCTCAGGATATTGACTTCTCTACCTCTGCAGAGGAAACACAGGTATGCCAATATGCCGGTGCAGCCATGAGCATCGGTTTCAAATCTACTTTCCTGATCGATATCCTGAATAATATCTCGGCGGACGAAGTGGTTATCGAATTGGCTGATCCGTCAAGGGCCGGTGTCATTATCCCGGTAGAACAGGAAGAAAATGAAGACTTGCTGATGTTGCTGATGCCGATGATGCTGAACGATTAATCGCGGAACAGAAATAAAATCGGATTCATTACAGAGGACACAAAGATCACAGGGACATCATTCTTTTTTGAATTGAAACTCTGTGCCCTCAGTGTCCTTTGTAGTGAATTAAAACAAAACCGTATAAACAATGAAACTCAACCTAAAGAATCCTATCGTCTTTTTTGATCTGGAAACGACCGGGACAAATATCAACTCAGACCGAATCGTAGAAATCTGTTATCTTAAAGTATATCCCAATGGGAATGAAGAGTCGAAAACTCTTCGCATCAATCCCGAAATGCCTATCCCTGCCGAATCATCTGCTGTTCACGGTATTTATGATGCTGATGTAGCCGATTGTCCTACTTTTAAGGAAGTGGCAAAGAGTATTGCCAATGATATCGAGGGTTGTGATCTGGCTGGTTTCAATTCCAACCGTTTTGATATTCCCGTGTTGGCAGAAGAATTTCTGCGTGCGGGTGTGGATATCGATATGAGTAAGCGCAAATTTGTCGATGTACAGGTGATTTTCCATAAGATGGAACAGCGTACCCTTACGGCTGCTTATAAGTTCTATTGTGGCCGTAATCTGGAAGATGCGCATACAGCGGAAGCTGATACCCGTGCCACGTACGAGGTACTGATGGCTCAACTCGATCGTTATCCGGAAGAGTTGCAGAATGATATGTCTTTCCTGGCCGATTATTCAAGCTATAACAAGAATGTGGATTTTGCAGGACGTATGGTATATGACGACAATGGGGTAGAGGTTTTCAACTTTGGTAAATACAAAGGACAGTCGGTGAGTGAAGTACTGAAAAAAGATCCGGGATATTACAGTTGGATTCTGAACAGTGATTTCACGTTGAATACAAAAGCCATGTTGACCAAGATTCGTCTGCGTGAGTTAACCGGAAAATAATTATGCTGAACGGAAAGAAAATTATACTTGGTATTACCGGTAGCATAGCTGCCTATAAAGCTTGTTACATCATACGTGGCCTGATCAAACAGGGAGCTGAGGTACAAGTCGTAATTACTCCCGCCGGAAAAGAATTTATCACTCCGATAACTCTCTCTGCGTTGACCGGCAAACCTGTCATCAGTGAATTCTTTGCTCAACGTGACGGTACGTGGAATAGCCATGTAGACCTGGGATTGTGGGCGGATGCTATGTTGATAGCCCCTGCCACGGCTTCTACCATCGGAAAAATGGCGAACGGCATAGCCGATAATATGCTGATTACGACTTATCTTTCTGCTAAAGCGCCGGTTTTTGTTGCTCCGGCTATGGACCTGGATATGTTTGCCCATCCCAGTACTCAAAAGAACCTGGATACGCTTCGTTCGTATGGCAATCATATCATTGAGCCGGCTTCGGGTGAATTGGCCAGTCATCTGGTAGGAAAAGGCCGTATGGAAGAACCGGAGAATATAATCCGGGTACTTGATGAATTCTTTTCATCAACGGGCGAACTGGCGGGGAAAAAAGTGCTGATCACGGCCGGACCGACTTATGAAAAGATTGATCCGGTGCGCTTCATCGGCAATTATTCTTCCGGTAAAATGGGGTTTGCCTTGGCTGAGGAGTGTGCCCGTCGCGGAGCCGATGTGGTACTGATTGCAGGGCCGGTACAACAGAAAACATATCATTCACATATTACCCGTATTGATGTGGAGTCCGCTCAGGACATGTATGAAGCGGCCATGGCGCAATACCCCTTGGTCGATGCCGGAATACTGTGTGCAGCGGTAGCGGATTTTACTCCGGACGCTGTTGCTGACAAGAAGATAAAACGGGAAGGAGACGAGTTGTTGCTGCATCTTAAACCCACTCACGATATTGCTGCTGCATTGGGCAAGATAAAAACTCCGGGACAGAAGTTAATCGGTTTTGCTCTTGAAACGAATGATGAGCAGCGCAATGCCGAGGGAAAGCTGATCCGGAAGAACTTTGATTTCATTGTGCTGAATTCGTTGAATGATGCTGGTGCGGGATTCCGTTACGATACCAATAAGATAAGCATTCTTAGTTGCAGGGGCAGAACCGATTATCCGTTAAAATCGAAGACAGAAGTGGCCAGAGATATTATTGATAGAATGATAAAAGAAATGTGATTTATGTTACGTTCATTATACATCCAGAATTATGCTCTGATTGAGAAACTCGATATTCGTTTCGAAACCGGATTTTCTGTAATCACCGGAGAGACCGGTGCCGGAAAATCCATTATTCTGGGCGCAATCGGACTTTTACTCGGACAACGTGCCGATGTGAAAGCTATCCGGCAAGGCGCTTCTAAATGTGTCATCGAGGCACGATTCGATATATCGGCCTATCACATGGAAGCCTTTTTTGAAGAGAACGAGTTAGAGTATGAGCCCGAATGCATACTTCGTCGTGAAGTACAGTCATCCGGTAAAAGTAGGGCATTTATCAATGATACACCTGCTTCGCTCACACAAATGAAAGAACTGGGTGAGCAATTGATCGATGTACACTCTCAACATCAGAACCTATTGCTCAATAAGGAGGGCTTCCAGCTTAATGTGCTCGATATTCTTTCCCATAACGAAGAGGCTTTGGATGTATACCATCATTTATATCAGGATTGGAAAAAACTCTGTAAGGAACTCGATGAACTGATTGTTCTGGCTGAACAAAGTAAGACGGATGAGGATTATATCCGTTTTCAGTTGGAACAACTGGAGGAGGCGCATCTTACGGCCGGAGAACAGGAAGAGTTGGAACAAGAGGCCGAGACATTGGCACACGCCGAAGACATCAAGGCCGGACTGTACCGGGTGGGGCAAACTCTTGCTGCAGATGAAGGAGGGCTGCTGCCTGTATTGAAAGAAAGTCTTGGCACTTTGAGTGGTCTGCAGAAAGTATATCAACCTGCCGGTGAGTTGGCCGAACGGATGGAGAGCACTTACATCGAGTTGAAAGATATAGCTCAGGAGATATCAGATCAGGGCGAAGGCATTGAATTTAATCCATTACGACTGGAGGAAGTGAATGACCGGTTGAACTTGATCTACTCTTTAGAACAAAAACATCGTGTGCAGACCGTCGAAGAGTTGATTGCTCTTTCGGAGCAATATGCAACAAGACTTGCTGCCATTACTTCGTATGACGACCGGATCGTTAAACTGACGGAACGGCGCGATGCACAATATAATAAGGTAAAGAAGCAAGCCGCTGTCTTGACAAAGGCCCGTACAGAGATTGCCCGTGAAGTGGAGCAACAGATGGCTGCCCGTTTGATTCCTTTGGGAATACCCAATGTCCGCTTTCAAGTGGAGATGGGGTTGAAAAAAGAACCGGGTCCACAGGGCGCGGATACTGTTAATTTCTTGTTCTCAGCCAACAAAAACGGAACGCTGCAAAGCGTGTCTTCTGTTGCGTCGGGTGGTGAGATAGCTCGTGTTATGTTATCTATTAAGGCTATGATTGCAGGAGCTGTGAAACTTCCCACAATTGTATTCGACGAGATCGACACCGGTGTATCCGGTGAGATAGCAGATCGTATGGCGGATATTATGCAAGAGATGGGCGAACAAAACCGGCAGGTAATCAGTATTACGCATTTGCCGCAGATTGCAGCCCGTGGACGTGCCCATTATAAAGTGTATAAGCGGGATAATGATACGGAGACTAACAGTCATATCCGTCGTTTGACCGATGAAGAACGGGTAGAGGAACTGGCTCACATGTTGAGTGGTGCCACCCTGACGGAGGCGGCGCTGAGTAATGCGAGGGCGTTGCTGGAACCATCTTTGAAAGAAAGAAAAATAATAAAATAAGTATATGGTGGTGTACAATAAGTGATAACGAGTTGTATGTCCTAAAATGCAGACAATTACATGATTGATAAAAGCGAAATGATTTTCGGCGTTCGTGCCGTGATTGAAGCCATTCAGGCTGGTAAAGAGATAGACAAGATTTTGGTGAAAAAAGACATTCAGAGTGACTTGTCAAAAGAGCTGTTTACTGCTCTGAAAGGTACGCTGATTCCTGTTCAGCGTGTCCCGGTGGAACGTATCAACCGTATCACCCGTAAGAATCATCAGGGGGTGGTTGCGTTCATCTCTTCGGTAACGTATCAGAAGACGGAAGATTTGGTGCCTTTCCTTTTCGAAGAAGGTAAGAATCCTTTCTTTGTCATGCTTGATGGAATTACGGATGTGCGTAATTTTGGTGCTATAGCCCGTACTTGCGAATGTGCCGGAGTAGATGCCGTCATTATTCCTGCAAAAGGAAGCGTTACGGTCAATGCGGATGCGATGAAGACTTCGGCCGGTGCATTGCACACTTTGCCGGTTTGCCGTGAACAGAATCTGAAAACAACCTTGCAATATCTCAAAGATAGCGGCTTCCGTATTGTGGCTGCTACCGAAAAAGGAGATTATGATTATACGAAGGCAGATTATACCGGCCCGATGTGTATCATTATGGGGGCTGAGGATACCGGTGTTTCCTATGATAATCTTGCACTATGCGACGAATGGGTCAAGATTCCGATGCTGGGTAGCATTGAATCACTCAATGTATCTGTAGCCGCAGGTATCCTGATTTATGAAGGCGTGAAACAACGTACAAATTAAAAGAAACAACATTCAAATACATGAAAAAGAGCATACTATTCACATTTGTGCTTTGCCTCCTGTCACAATGGAGTGTAGCACAAGCCCCTAAGTGGGTTGAGAAAGCGAAACGATCGGTTTTTTCCATCGTTACGTATGATAAAGACGACAAAATTCAGAATACCGGTAACGGATTCTTTGTAACCGAAGACGGAGTGGCTCTGTCTGACTATTCACTGTTTAAAGGTGCCCAGCGTGCTGTTATCATTAACTCAGAAGGTGAAAAGATGCCTGTTGAGTGTATTCTGGGAGCCAATGATATGTATGATATCATTAAGTTTCGTGTGGGCATTACAGTGAAGAAAGTACCGGCTTTACAAGTGGCTGCTCTTGCTCCGGCTGTGGGTGCTGAAGTTTATTTGTTGCCTTATTCCACTCAGAAAGGCGGTAACGTGACCCGTGGTAAAGTGAAAAAGGTAGATAATATCGGTGGTGATAAATATCATTACTATACGCTGGACATGGTATTGAAAGATAAAATGGTCAGTTGTCCGGTCACTACGGCGGACGGTAAAGTGTTTGGAGTGGCACAGAAGTCCTCGGGACAAGATACTGCCTCTATCAGCTATGCGGCCGGTGCGGCTTTCGCCATGTCTCAAAATATCAGTGCACTTGCGCTGAGCGACCCTGCCTTGAATGCTATCGGTATAAAGAAGGGGTTGCCCGAAGATGAAGATCAGGCTCTGGTCTATCTCTTTATTGCTTCAACACAATCCACACCTGAGGCTTATGCCATCGCCCTTGACGATTTTATAAAGACTTTCCCGAACAGTGCCGACGGTTATCTTCGCCGTGCCGGAAACTATGTTTTTGCAGACAAGGATGAAAACCACATGGATAAAGCGGCTGCCGACCTGGAACATGCGCTGAAGGTTGCACAGAAGAAAGACGATACCTATTATAACATAGCCAAGCTGATATACAATTATCAATTGAGTAAACCCGAAACTGTTTATAAAGACTGGACGTATGATAAGGCTCTGGAGAATGTACGGAGTGCGATTGCCATTCAGAGTTTACCCGTCTACCAGCAGTTGGAAGGAGATATTCTTTTTGCCAAGCAGGATTATGCAGGTGCATTTGCCAGCTATGACAAAGTGAATCAGACCGAACTGGCATCTCCTGCCTCTTTCTTCAGCGCTGCCAAAGCGAAGGAGTTGAGTAAAGCTGCTCCTGAAGAAGTAATTGCTTTGTTGGACAGTTGTATAGCCCGTTGCCAGACACCTATAACTTCCGATTTGGCTCCTTACCTGCTGGAACGTGCCCAGATGTATATGAATGTAGAGAAGTATCGTTTGGCTCTGGCAGATTATGATGCCTATTTCAATGCAGTGAAAGGTAGTGTCAATGACCTGTTCTATTATTACCGTGAGCAGGCTGCCTTCAAGGCTAAGCAGTTCCAGCGTGCGTTGGATGATATAGCAAAGGCGATCGAACTTAATCCGGAAGATCTCACTTATCGTGCAGAACAGGCTGTGGTAAATCTCCGTGTAGGCCGTTACGAAGAGGCTGAGAAAGTATTGAAAGACGCATTAGCTATCGATCCGAAATATGCTGAAGGGTATCGTTTGCTGGGAATCTGCCAGATTCAGTTAAAGCAAGAGAAAGCGGCTTGCGCAAGCTTTGCCAAGGCAAAAGAGCTTGGAGACCCCAATGTAGACGAACTGATTAAAAAACATTGTAAATAAACTATCCCCGAAATCTAAAAAAGAAGAGGCTGTCGCCATTGCGATAGCCTCTTTCTTTTTATGGAGAGCGTCATTGCGACTTCCTCCGTTCTGTAAAGTTTAGGTCTTATTGAGTTAAAGTTATATCTGGTTCTTTTGTGTATTCATATATATAAATGCGTTTGTTTGCCAAATACTGCATAGCTCTTCCATATTTTTCTTATCTTTGTTCACCTAAGAGTATTTTTGATGGATGCTTTTAGCATCTTCAGGATACTAACTTTGCTATAAATATTAATTATTAATGAATCAAATAAGATGAAAAAAGTAATTTGCAGTGAGAAGGCACCGGGAGCTATCGGGCCTTACAGTCAAGCTATTGAAGCTAATGGAATGGTATTTGTCTCTGGTCAGCTTCCTATTGATGCGGCTACGGGTGTGATGCCTGATGGTGTGGAGGCGCAAGCTCGCCAGTCACTCGAGAATATAAAACATATCCTTGAGGCTGCCGGTCTGACAATGGCAGACATTGTAAAAACAACTGTTTTCCTCCAGGATATGTCTCTGTTTGCCGGAATGAACGGAGTATACGCAACTTATTTTGACGGTGCATTTCCCGCTCGTTCGGCTGTTGCCGTGAAAGCCTTGCCTAAAGATGCCTTAGTCGAGATCGAGTGCATCGCGGCACGATAATAAGTCGGCTACAATAAAGCTACTGCCTCCTACGAAGATCAGGTCTTCCGGGAGGCTTTTTTCTTGTGCGGCCTTTACGGCAGACTGAACATCGGGATAAGCATTGCCTTGCAGTCCGGCAGAAGCTCCGATCTGCTGTAACTGAGCCTCCGGTAATGCTCTTTTGACGCTCGCTTTTGTGAAATAGTACACTGCGTTTTCAGGAAGTATGGACAATACTCCACTTACGTCTTTGTCGTTCACCATGCCGATGACCATGTGCAGGCGATTGTATTTCATTTGTTTCAGTTGCTCCACGATATAAGAAATCCCTGCTACATTGTGTCCCGTATCGCAAATGACAGTGGGAGAGTCACTCAATTTCTGCCAGCGTCCTTGCAAACCGGTCATTTTATCTACTTGCAGGAATCCGTTTCTCACGTCATGATCTTCTATCTTATAACCCAGGCTTTTCAGAACAGGGAGAGCCGACAGTAGTGTATTTGTATTTTTTAGTTGGTACGAGCCTCCCAATACTCCTTCCAACCCGGGATATGCATCATTTTCGTAGATCCAGCCGGTAATATACTCTGTATCTTTTTCTGCTGCGGTATTCGGCTGATGATCTGTATACTGTCTCGGTTTTCGATCCGCGCGAGTTTTGAATTTAGTTGCTCCTTTTAGTCGTTGTTCTTCTTCTGCAAAGGTGATAGGTGCCTCCATCTCTTGTGCTTTCCGATAAAATACAGGCTTGGTCTCTTCTGTCGTCTCACCGACAACGACCGGTATGCCCCTTTTGATGATACCCGCTTTCTCCGTTGCAATTTTGGCCAGCGTATTACCTAAAAATTGCATGTGATCGAAACTGATGTTGGTGATGATGCTTAAGTCCGGACGGATGATGTTGGTACAGTCCAGTCGCCCTCCCAATCCGACTTCAATGACAGCCACGTCTATATGTTGATCGGCAAAGTATCGGAATGCCATTGAGGTGGTCAATTCAAAGAATGAAGGATGCAGAGGTTCAAAAAACAGACGATGGTCTTCCACAAAGCGGATGATGTATTCTTGCGGGATGGGCTCGCCATTGATGCGGATACGCTCTCGGAAATCTACTAAATGGGGCGAAGTGTAGAGCCCGACCCTATATCCGGCCGATTGCAGAATGGCAGCCAATGTATGTGAGCAGGAACCTTTTCCGTTGGTCCCTGCAATGTGAATGCTTTGAAATGCTGTGTGGGGATGTCCCAAATATTCATCTAATGCATAGGTGTTTTCCAGTCCCTCTTTGTACGCGCTGCTTCCTACCTGCTGAAACATGGGAACGCTGTTGTATAGGTAGTCTAAAGTCTCCTGATAATTCATGTTTTATAATATTTAACGGGCAACTTCCTTTGTTTGCCTTTTTATTTGTTATCTTAGTTGCAACAATTCATCACAGTGGTGGTCAATTGGCTTTTTGATTGCAAATATCAACATTTAAATCTAAGAATCATGGGAACAAAGAAAAATTTTGTGCTCGACACGAATGTTATTCTTCACGACTACAATTGCCTGAAGAATTTTCAGGAGAATGATATTTATCTTCCGATTGTTGTTTTGGAAGAATTGGATAAGTTCAAGAAGGGAAATGAACAAATCAATTACAATGCACGTGAGTTTGTACGCGAACTCGATTTGATAACCGACGACAGTCTGTTTACCCATGGTGCTCCTTTAGGTGAGGGGTTGGGTAAGTTGTTTATTGTCACTGGCGATTCGGAGGCTCCCAAGGTACATGAATCGTTTCCGGCCCGTAAACCGGATCATCAGATATTGGCGGTAGCCGAATATTTGGCCCGGAAATATCCGAAGATGAAAAATATTCTGGTGACCAAGGATGTCAACCTTAGGATGAAAGCCCGTTCCATCGGTATACTTTGTGAGGACTACATAACCGATAAGGTGGTGAATGTCGATATTTTTGAAAAGTCGAACGAGGTGTTCGAAAATATAGAACCGGATCTGATCGACCGTATTTATTCGTCCAGAGAGGGGTTGGATATCAGTGAATTTGACTTTAAAGACATCATCCGTCCCAACGAATGTTTTATTCTGAAGAGCGATCGCAGCAGTGTGCTTGCCCGCTACAATCCTTTTACACATACGGTCTGCCGGGTGAATAAAACCAAGAATTACGGTATCGAACCTCGCAATGCGGAACAGAGTTTTGCTTTCGAAATTCTGAACGATCCGGATATCAAGCTGGTGGCCTTGACAGGTAAAGCCGGAACAGGTAAAACCTTGCTTGCACTGGCGGCAGCCTTGGGTAAACTCACGGAATACAAGCAGATCCTGTTGGCCCGTCCTATCGTGGCTCTTTCCAATAAAGATTTAGGATTCCTTCCGGGAGATGCAACAGAAAAGGTAGCTCCTTACATGCAACCTCTGTTCGACAACCTGAATGTCATCAAACGCCAATTTGCTTCTAACTCTACCGAAGTGAAGCGGCTGGAAGATATGCAGAAGAGTGAGCAACTGGTTATCGAGGCATTGGCATTCATTCGCGGACGAAGCCTGAGCGAGACCTATTGTATCATCGATGAAGCACAAAATTTGACTCCACACGAGATTAAAACCATTATCACCCGTGCCGGAGAAGGTACCAAGATGGTATTTACCGGAGATATTCAGCAGATCGACCAACCTTATCTGGATAGTCAGTCCAATGGCTTGGTGTACATGATCGATCGCATGAAAGATCAGAACCTCTTTGCGCATGTCAACTTGGTGAAAGGCGAACGTAGTGAATTGAGCGAATTGGCAAGTAACCTGATGTGATATCTATATCTTGAAGGGGGTGGAAGAGAAGGATTCCACCCCCTTTTTGCACTGTTATTCTACTTTTATTGTGTTAAAAACTTTATTTTGTCAAATAAAAACGCACGTGTTAGTGAAAATAGTGTATCTTTGCACCGCCTAAAACAAAAACTGTAAAACAAATGAAACAGAATTTTTTTCATCGGTATCTTTCTGCGAAGGTACTGCCCATTTGGACTATTCTATTGATTGATATATTTATTATCGTCGCATCCTGCTTGCTCGCTTACTCGCTTCGTTACGATTTTCGCAGCATTTTCTTGGATTCGTCGACAATAGATAAGACCATTCTTTGGACGGTAGTGGCTAACTTAATCTTCTTCCGGGTATTCCGTACCTATTCAAATGTGCTTCGCTTTTCTTCGTTTGTAGACATTATGCGCATATTTGTGTCGCTTACGGTCTCCTATGGGGTATTGATGATTCTGAGTCTTCTGCTGGATGCTTATCTGGGCATTCGGATTGGTGCCATCAGTGTACTGTTTATGGCATATGTGATCAATTTTGCTATGATGGCCTGTTCGCGTATTGTGGTCAAAATGTTCTTCGAGGTACTCAATTTTGACGGTAGCCACACGACCAACGTCTTTATTTATGGTGCTAAAGAAGCCGGAGTAAACATCGCCAAATCCCTGCGTGTCAATTTGCGTAATCATTATCGTCTTCGTGGTTTCATTGCCGATGAACCCGAACTGATTGGTAAGGTGATGATGGGGGCGAAAGTTTTCCCGAATGATGAAGCATTGATTGAAAACATGAATGACCGTGATGTGCATACCATCATTGTTTCTCCGGCTAAGATGGAAAAGCTGAAGAAATCAGATATGATTGATACTCTGCTTTCCAATAACGTGAAGTTGCTTACTGCTCCCCCTTTGAGTGAATGGGGTGGGCAGGCACTGAATAAAACTCAGTTGAAGGAAATACAGATTGAGGACCTTTTGCAACGCGAACCGATTGAGGTGGACATCCATAAGATAGCTTCTCACCTGGAAGGTAAACGTGTAATGATTACAGGAGCCGCCGGTTCTATTGGTAGCGAAATCATGCGACAGGTCGCTTCTTTCAATCCATATAAGTTGATCCTGATTGATCAGGCTGAAACTCCGTTGCATGACATTCGTCTGGAATTGCAGGATCGTTGGCGTGACATTGATGCTGAAACGATTGTAGCTGATATTTCGAACGCAACTCGTATGGAGGCCATTTTCCGTGAATACAAACCTCAGTATATATTCCATGCAGCTGCCTATAAGCATGTGCCGATGATGGAAGACAATGTTTCGGAGTCTATTCAGATTAATGTATCGGGTACACGTACGCTTGCCGATCTGGCTGTTAAATTCGGTTCAGAGAAATTCGTAATGATTTCTACGGATAAAGCCGTTAATCCGACAAATGTTATGGGTTGTTCAAAGCGTATTTGTGAGATCTATGTACAGTCCTTAGCCAAGAAATTACAGAAGGAAGGCACACGTTCGGTACAGTTCATCACCACTCGTTTCGGTAATGTATTAGGATCTAACGGTTCGGTTATTCCCCGTTTCCGCGATCAGATTCAGCGTGGAGGACCTGTCACAGTGACCCATCCCGAAATAATCCGTTATTTCATGACCATTCCGGAGGCTTGTCGTCTGGTACTGGAAGCAGGAAGTATGGGTAATGGTGGGGAAATCTACATCTTCGATATGGGTAAACCGGTTAAGATTGTCGATCTGGCAAAACGGATGATCAGTCTTTCGGGACGTACGGATGTGAAAATTGAGTTTACCGGTTTGCGTCATGGTGAGAAACTGTACGAAGAGTTGCTCAATGTGAAGGAGCTGACCAAACCTACTTATCACGAAAAGATTATGATTGCCACTGTGCGTGAGTATGATTATGACGAAGTGAAAGAGAGAATCCAGAAATTAATTGATGTAAGCTATACCTATGATCAGATGAAGATCGTGGCTGCCATGAAAGATATTGTCCCTGAGTTTGTGAGCAAAAACTCTTGTTTTGAGGCGTTGGATAAGAAAGACTGATCGTATAGGAATATCCTGATCTTATTTATATAATCCGAAACTATAGATTCAACTATAGCTTCGGATTTTTTTATGTATTCATGCTTTTCGTTACTTCGTAATCTTATTAAACATGTCCTTTACATTTTTTATTTCAGGCATATTTTGCAGATAAAACTTTTCGTAGGCTCCTGCTCCATATTGGCAGTTAACCGTTCCGAAATCTTCTTCTTTACGGGATGGATTATTTCCGTCCATGCGGAGAAATACATTCGGAAAAGCTGCTGATTCGATTGTATATGAACCATCACTTTGTTCGTGTAACTTGAAACGTTCCCAGGCACTTGCTCCGAACTGACAGTTTACACGACCGCTACCCGATCCTGCGAATGCGTGAATGCCATTTCCGTCCATACGGAGAAATACTCCGGGATACTTTGAAGATTCGATAGTAAATGTACCATCGGTCTGTTTTTGTACTTTAAAGGCTCCGGTGGGAGCCATGCTTCTCTGACAGTTTACTTTACCTGCACCGGCACCACAGGCTGTGCTAATTCCCTTCCCATCCATGCGAAGGAATACATCTTTGAAAGCTACTGATTGAATCAGCATCGGTTTTGAGAAATTTACTTTACCTTTGTCCATACGGCTCTTTTCCCTTCTTTTAAACTTAATTTAAATCCTTCTTTAATATTATCAATGGATATGTCCGGACCAATAGCTGGACATGCAATTGATGCATACATTGTTTTTCCCTTTTGTATTGCATATAGCGCATATTCTCCATTATAATATGTACGTCCTACGATTTTAGTGTATTGACTTTGATTGTCGACACGATATTGGTCTTTGTTAGGTTTAGTTGGAATCTCTGTTAAACCATCTATTAATTCATGAATTGCTTTTTGTTGCTTACTGTTAAAGTTATCAAACTTACCGCCTGCTTTTTCTAATTCCCACATGATATATTAATTGTTATATGATTTATATAAGATAGTTAGATTTTATCGAAATCAGAATGATTTTTAATTACCATTTTAATTCCTTTTGATTTTAAATTCAGACAATAAGTCTTAAATTCAGTTTCGGTAAAAGGGTGATTAATATCTACTTCGAATTTGCTACATTCGTAGTAAGTTAAAGTGTTATTCTTTCGAGTATAGATAGCTGGAACGATTCCATCCGACCATACTTTTAATCCTTCCTTATTGCCATTTATCCACCGTTCATAGGTGTCTTTACCTGTTTTAGTTTCGATGCTGTTTACTTGGCAGATACCTACATGACATAATATGATTCCATCATCTGTTAACATCTCTTTGAAATGTGGAATATGGCAGGCGCTATGGCAAGCATCAAGAACTAATCTACAAACTTTTCCTTTGAAGAAATAGCTCAGATCTTTTATGTCTGGTTTGGTTAGTTTGCAAATTTCCTTTTCATTTCCGTGTGTTCCGTAAATAATTAACTCTATACAGCTATCGCTATTAATAGATTTTGTGTTCAAATCCAGAGTTTTTTTCAGTACACTATAATCTTTGTATCGGATTTCTAAAGAGTTTGTTGTACATGTCGTTTGTGCAACTTGACAACTATCATCTTGTTTTAAAATAATAAGCATAATAGTGATTTGTAAAAAGTTCCTACTCTTTCTTCGGCTTTTCGGAATCCGCCGTTTCTATTTATTCTTTGTAAGCTTACGGTGACAAAAGTGAGAAGAAAAGTTCCATCTTAAAAATATAAATTCTGAATACGGAATAGTTTCTTTCAGGAGTGTAAATCAATCTTTCAGGTGCTGTCTTCTAAGCCACGAAAGCAATATACCTGTATGCTTATAAGACAATATCGTCCATTCGGAAAAACATTCTTCCTGTTTAAAATATAAAATTGTAACCGGGTCGATCACTCTCTATTTTTGCCATCATAAACGTCAGAACAAACGGTTGAAATTCATAAATAACAATAGATATGGCAGTAAAAATATTGAGTGTAGATGATGAACTCGATTTAGAAGTATTACTTACCCAGTACTTCAGGCGACAAATACGAAAAGGTGAATACGAGTTCGCTTTTGCCCATAACGGGTTGGAAGCTTTACAGAAACTTCTGGAAACTCCCGATTTTGATATCATCCTGAGTGATATTAATATGCCGGAGATGGATGGGTTGACCCTATTGGCTAAGGTCAATGAACTGAAAAATCCGGCAATGAAGTGTATAATGGTCTCTGCTTATGGAGACATGGATAACATACGTTCTGCTATGAACAAGGGAGCGTTTGATTTTGCAACCAAACCGATCGATTTGGATGATCTGTCGCGGACTATTGAAAAGGCGATCGAACAGGTTCGCTATATCCGTGAGTCACAGCAGGAGCACAACCAACTGGAATCTATCAAAAATGACCTGGCCATTGCGGGAGAAATCCAGCAAACGATTCTTCCCCGTTCCTTTCCTCCTTTTCCGGAACTGACGGAAGTGGTTGATATTTATGCTTCCATGACTCCGGCAAAAGATGTAGGTGGCGATTTTTATGATTTCTTCCAGATTGACGATGAACGTATCGGGCTGGTGATTGCTGACGTATCCGGGAAAGGGGTGCCGGCATCCTTGTTCATGGCGGTTAGTCGGACCCTGCTCCGTGCAACTGCTCTTCGGGGTGTTTCGTCGGCAGAATGCCTTACTTATGCCAATAAGTTACTGTGTAAAGAGAGCCTGGACTCTATGTTTGTTACGGTCTTTTATGGGATTTATCATTATAAAACCGGCATGATGGACTATACCAATGCCGGGCATAATCCCCCTTATCTCCTTCGCGGCGGACGGACTGTTGAATGCTTGCCTGTCGCTTCTAATTTTGTGGTAGGCGTGTTCGATGATATTGAATTTGAGAGTAATACATTGACGTTCGGCATCGGTGACACTTTACTTCTGTATACGGATGGTGTCACAGAGGCTTTTAACGACAAGCGGGAACAATTTTCGGAAAGTAACTTACAGGATATATTGGCGTCTATGCACGAAAGTAGTTCCGCAAAAGAGGTTGTTACGAGTGTATTGCAGTCTGTTAAGACTTTCTCCGGAGACTATCCTCAGTCCGATGACATAACCCTGCTTTCTCTTCAACGAATCAAATAATATTAAAATAAAAGAACGATGGAAAAGTATGAAATTCATTTTGTAGGTTCCGTCTTGGATTCAAATACAAGCGGTGACGAACAAGCAAAAATTGTAGCTCTTATCGAGCAAGGACATTCTGTTGCATTAAATCTCAGCGGCTGTTCTTATGTATCCAGTGCCGGATTGAGAGTCATGCTTTATGCCTTTAAGCTGGCGAAAGCTAAAAGTAGAGATGTTTGCCTTGTCGGTGTGTCACAAGAGGTTAAAGACGTGATGCACATGACCGGATTCGATAAATTCTTTCGTTTTTATCAGACTCTCGATGAATTATCACAACCCTAAAAATTACCTGAGCAATGACGTTACTTCAGTTTCGCCCTGTCGATGGGAGGTTAGATGAAATTCTTAGTATGCTGATGCATAGTCGTGAAGTTGCTTCACATCCTTCCCTGTCTTATGCCATCCGTTTGGTAAGTGAAGAGATCATTGTCAATATTCTCAATTACGCTTATCCGCAGCAGGCAGAAGGTTATCTGACTCTGTGCTTATGGGATGAAGACGGAGAGATTACTTTGGAGTTTATAGATGGTGGTATTCCATTCAATCCTTTGGATAAAGCCGATCCTGATATTTCATTACCGTTAGAACAACGTGAAATAGGAGGATTGGGCATTTTCCTGGTACGTGAAATGATGGATGACGTAGCGTATACGTACGTGAATAAGGAGAATCGGTTGACCATTAAAAAGAAATATCTGCAACCCACTGATGAACCTGTATCATGATCAAGTTAAACGAAAATATCATCCGTTGGATCATTGCCGTTCCTTGTATACTTTTGACAGTATGTCTGGTCCTATACCGGGCATATCGTCATTCGGCATCGGACAGGGAGCGTCTTGCTCTGTCTCTGGAGGAATTCCGGGATAAAGAAAAGAAATCGGTTCTTATACAACGGGTCAGTCAACAAATGGAGGAGATTGCTTATCAACAAAAGGATATTTCCGAAAAGAGAAGACAGGAAGCCGTTGCGCAAACTCAAAAGGCCAACCGAATGCAACAGCAGGCAGAGTTGGCACGGGAAAGAGCGCTTGCTGCACAATTGGAGGCTGAGAAAGCGTATCGGATGGCAGATGAACAAAAGAATCTGGCGATGGAACGGCAACTACAGGCCGAACAGTCGAAGAGGGTTGCCGATACATTGGCTTTTCTGGCTTTGGGACGTTCATTGGGGACACTTTCTGTTACTCAATATCGGTCGGGCAACATGGAATTAGCTTCTCTGTTGGCATATACCGCCTGGTGGTTTACCAAGCGATATGATGGCGATGTATATCATCCGGCTGTTTTCAATGCATTGTCTTTGTCTTGCAGGCAAGATCAGCTTTGGTTCGGGCATAAAGGAGCTGTTACCGGGATCAAACTGTTATCCGGAGGCGAGGAAAAAGCAAGAGCCGGTCGGAATCCTCTGCCGGGATTGGTCACTGTCGGCAAGTACGGTGAGATGATACGTTGGAAATCGGAAAATGGGCAGACCTATACCTCCGAATTACTGTTGAATGATCCCTGTTATGATTTTCGGGATGTGCTGTTGCGGTCCGATTCACAGATGTATGCCTTGTCATACTGCGGGCAGCTTATCTCCACGGATTCCGCCGGTATCGTTACCCGCTTTTTGCCTAAAGGAGAATATCGGCAATTGATTTCGATTGCCTCTAACTTGGTATTGGCGGTTTCCACAACAGGTATTTATTCTTTTGACTGTGTCAACCATGAGATACAACCTTATTTTCAGCCGGAACATTCGATAACTTGTGTCGGTCAAATGGAAGGCTATCTCTATGTTTTTTTTAAGAATGGGACAGTAGCTTTACTTTCGTCGGATGGTACATTTCTCAGATTTATAGACAGCTTGCCCGAGAATAGTGTGGTTACTGCATTCTGTCCTCTTACCAATGAAAGATATGCCATTGGCTGTCGTGAAGGAGTCATCCTGATTTGTGATAAGAATGGAAATATCCGGCAGAAGTTGATAGGGCATCAGGCTGCGGTTACTGCTATTTCCCGGAAAGGGAACAAACTGTTTTCGAGTAGTTACGATTGTACGCTGCGTCTGTGGGATCTTCGTAAAGGAAAGACCGAGTCGGCCGTTATTGTGACAAGCCCCGGTTGGATCCATACTTTTTGCTTTCATCCGGACGGTACATCTGTCTTTATAGGAGACGAACAGGGGCGGTTGTATCGGGTGCCTGTTTCACCCGATCACATGGCTACTGTTGTCCGTCAGGGGTTACAGCGTGATTTTACTCGAGAAGAATGGGAGTATTATATCGGTAAGCAAATTCCATTTGAATCCTATTACCTAAAAACGTATCAGCCATGAAAAAGATAGTCTTTTTGATAATGTGTCTTTGCTCGGTATATGCAAATTCACAAGAAGGTATCCCATTTTTTGTAAACTATCCGGCTTCGGTTTATCAGGCGCACAATCGTAATTTCGATGTCGTTTGCGACAGTTGTGGAAATGTCTATTTTGCTAATTTCGAAGGTATCCTTCATTATGACTATAACCGTTGGGAAACTATTTATACACCGGGCTTTTCCCGTGTCACCCGTTTGTTTCGTGATTCGGAAGGTAGGATATGGGTGGGAGGATATAACGTGTTCGGACGGATAGAGCGTGATGGACGCGGATGTATTACGTTGAGAACCCTTCTTTCCGATCTGGACACAGACTCTTTGGGCGAATTGGAAGATATGGCAGAAATAGATAAACGCATTTATCTGAAAGCTACATCAGGAAGATATTATACGGTTCAGTCAGATTCCATTTTGACACCGGTTCAGGTACTTCCGGCCCAATTGCAGGAAAAGTGGAGAAATCAATCCTCAGTCTCAATGAATCGGGCGTTTTCTCTACCCGGAGGAGAAACAATCTCGATAAACTCTGCCCATGGATTAATAATGGATGACAGTGGGAAAAAAGAACGGTTTTCCGTAACTGAGAGAAATGGCTTATGCAGTAACGCTGTTTCGGGTATTGCGGCCGATGGGCGTGGCAATCTCTGGGGAGCTACGGATAACGGTGTGTTTCATGTTTTTATTCCCTCTTTGTTCAGCCGTTATACCTCTGGTGAAGGTCTGAAGGGAGAGGTAATATCGGCTGTCTCTTACAAAGGAATGATATATACTGGGACCTTACAGGGATTATACGTATTGAAGCAAAACACTTTTGTTCCTGTTCAGGGAATTTCGCAAGCATGTTGGCAACTGTGTCTTTCTCCACAAGGAGAATTATATGCAGCGTCCGGCGATGGTGTGTATGTGATCCGGGATTATAATCATTCGGAAAAACTCACAGATATGGCAGCTTATTCATTGACATTCATTGGGCATACGAACCTTCTGATGGGCACTATGGATGGGATTTATCAATATTCGGCAGATGAGGAACGGATAAAGAAAATTTCCGATGTCGAAAAAGTCGTTCGTCTGGAAGTGAAGAAAGATCGTTCTGTATGGGCTAAAACGTTGTACGGAGAAATCTATTTGCGGGAAGAGGGCGAAAGCTCTTTTGTACTTCAAGACAGAGAGAGTGAAGAAGTAATGACCGAGTATACGGACAACGATGGCTGTCATTGGCAGACAAATCTGAAAGGAAAAGAGGTACAGGTACATCATTCGCAAATTGATACGGAGAAATTCAACCAATGCCTGTATGCCATTCGGAATTATGTCGTGAGGGTGATTTATATTGAAGAAGACAGGGCGGCATGGTTCGGCGGTGATTTTGGTTTAATTCGGATGGACCTTGAAAAGGCCCGGACATTTACTCCGGTTACTCCCCGCATCTATCTTCGTGAAGTTTGTCTGAACCGTGATTCTGTCTATTGGGGAGGAGATCTGCCGGAAGAGTCCGGGGGAGCGGACTGGCAGATAAATAGTACAGTACCTCGTTTGGGGAATGATGTACGTTCCATTCGTTTTTCATTTGCTACCGATGCGCCCTGTTTCACCGGTTCCAATGAGTATAGATATCGCCTGGTCGGTTATGATCCGGAATGGAGTTCGTGGGATTCCGGGACTGTGAAAGAGTATGCCAACCTTTCGTCGGGTACGTATACGTTTTGTGTCCGGGCCCGTGATATTTACGGCACAGAGAGTGAAATGAAACAATTCCGCTTTTCGTTATTGCCTCCTTTTTATTTGCAATGGTATTGTCTGATCCTATATACCGTTGCTTTTGGAATGCTGTTGTTCTTATTGTTTAAATGGAGAATGCGCAGTTTGCTGAAAGAGAAGGAGAGGTTAGAGGCCCTTGTCGGCCAACGTACCAAACAGTTGGTACAACAAAAAAATGAAATTGAGGAAAAGTCCTTAAAATTGGAAAAAGCATTGAAGGAGCTGGGCCAGGCACAAGATGAATTGGTTCGACAAGAAAAAATGGCTACTGTAGGTAAACTGACTCAAGGGTTGATTGACCGTATTCTGAATCCGTTGAATTACATTAATAATTTTTCCCACCTGACCTCAGGATTACTGAAGGACCTATATCAGAATCTGGAGAGTGTAAAAGAACTTTTGGATGAAGATACCTACTTGGATTCGGTAGATGTCATCAACATGATGAGAGATAATCTGGAAAAGATTGAGGAACATGGAAGTAACACCACTCGTGTACTGAAGGCCATGGAAGAAATCCTGAGAGACCGTAACAGGCAACTGGAAAAAACAGAATTAATCGGTTTATGCCGGAAAGACATGGAGCTATTGAGCAGTTATTATCAGAAGGAGATTACGGCTATGCACATTGCGGTTCGTACTTCCTTGCCCGATAATCCGTTGTTTATTGACGGGAATGCCGAACAACTGGGAAAAACCATTATGAGTCTTCTTAACAATGGTATGTATGCCATAGCCAAAAAATACGGTAAGAAAGCCTATCCGGCAGAGATTGGCCTGGCATTGGAAAGTAAGGACGGACAGGCAGTCATTCGCCTATATGACAATGGAGTGGGGATCGAGCAGAGTATTCTGGATAAAATCTTCGATCCGTTCTTTACTACCAAAACAACCGGAGAGGCAGCAGGTATCGGTTTGTATCTGAGTAAGGAAATCATATTAACTCACCATGGGCAGATAGCAGTACGTTCTGAAAAAGATGAATTGACAGAATTCACTATCACTCTGCCATTGTGGGAGGAAAAGTCAGTATAAATAAACATAGAACAGATTGATTATGGAAAAAAACATTTCACAAGAGAAACGAATTGAAGAGTTGGAAGCACGGCTCAAAGAGCAGGAAAAGCTGGGATCATTGGGTTTGTTGAGTGCAGGCATTGCACACGAGATACAGAATCCTTTGAATTTTGTCATCAATTTCAGTAAACTGTCCGGTCAATTGTTGGCCGACCTGGCCGATAGGGTGGATGAAGCAAAAGCTCGTATTCCGGAAGCGGAACTGGAAGATATCAAAGATATACTTTCCGGGCTGAGAGAGAATGTGGACAAAATCAAAGAGCATGGTGATCGGGCTATCAGCATTATCCGTGGTATTTTGCTTTACTCCAGGGGGAAAGAAGACGAATTCATGCCTACACAAATACAAAAATTGACTAAAGAATATGTGTGGCTGGCTTATCATGCCATGCGGGCCAATTATAAGAATTTCAATATTGCTATCCGTGAAGATTATGCTAAAGATATCCCCTCGATCCGGCTGATCCCGCAGGATTTCAGTCGGGCAGTCTTGAATGTGATGAATAATGCCTGCTATGCAGTATGGAAAAAATGGCAGAATGCTCCCGAAGGATATTCCCCCGAGATAATGGTGACCTTAGAAAAGTTGGATAAAAGAATTGTACTTTCTATTCGTGATAACGGAGAGGGCATGAGTCCGGAGGTCAAACGAAAACTATTTGACTCTTTTTTCACAACAAAACCGGTGGGGCAGGGGACAGGCCTTGGTATGGCAATCGTTCGTGATATTATAGAAAACAAACACCATGGAAAAGTATTGTTTGATTCGGTCCTGCATGAATATACTTGTTTCCGGTTTATCATTCCTATCGCATGAAACGCTGTCTGCTATATATCCTTTGCTGTTTTGGGGTTGTGCAACTGTCAGCTCAGCCGGCGGATAACATCCGTAATTCGTTTGTAAAGGCGGAAACATTTTATAAGAGCGGAGATATCGATGAAGCTTGTCGTATCTTGGAGGAGAATCTGTCGTCTTTTCAAGGTACGATGCATACCGAGGCGTGCCGTTTGGCTGCATTATGCTGTTTAGCTTTAGACCGCTTCCCGGAAGCGGAAAAGTATGTTTCGCTGTTATTGAAAGACGAACCTTATTATTATATCTCGCTTCAAGATCCGGAACGCTTTGCGGATATGGTAAGGAAACACAGGGAGACTAAAGTAACTCTGGTCACAGCCTCACAACAGGTAGAGACCCCGGAAGAAGCTCCGGTGCCTGTTACTTTAATTACGGAGGAGATGATACGGGCTATCCATGCCCGGTGCCTGCGGGATGTACTGATAGCTTATGTGCCCGGTATATCCGGTTTGTCTTCCAATGAAGAGATGAATCTGGCTATGCGCGGGGTATATTCTCCCGAACAGGAGAACATATTGATTATGCAGGATGGACAACGTCTGAACAGTTATATTACTAATGCTGTTTCGCCGGATTATGGTATTAGTCTGGCAAAAGTCAAACAAATAGAGGTGCTGCGCGGACCGGCTTCTTCGCTTTATGGCAGTGTGGCTTTGACAGCCGTGATTAATATAGTTACTAAAGACGGGGTGGATGTTCGTAATGGTTCCGTATCTGTCAGTGCCGGTAATCGGGGCCAGTTGGCTGCTGACCTGCTATTGGGAAAGCACGACATGAACATGGACTTTATGGCATGGTTCTCCTTGTACCGTGCAATGGGAGAATCGGTTTTTGTCCCGGCCGAAAAACAATATGCTCTTTACCCTAGGGACGGATTCATCCGTCTGGACAATTATTCGGGATTTCCTGCCATGGATGGAGGAATTAAATTGCAACGTGGAAATTTGCTTTTTAGTTTCAGTATGAATTACGCGAAGAAAAGGCAACCTTATAGCATGTGGCTCTTTTCTTCTCCATATTCTTATGAGCGGTTTCGTACTTTTGACGGTTCCGGCCCGGGATATTCCAGATGGTCGGCAAGAGAACAGGCTGTTTATAGCCGCACGTGGCAGCGGATCACTTTCAATACCGCATTTTATACCGATTGGAATAAAAACGTACATTATGAAACCTCGGGAGATACTTTACAAGACTATCCTATTTTTCCTAACTATGATTATCAGCCTATTATTTATCCGACTCGCGGAACATTTCAATACATCCGTTGGATGGATTTTAACGTAGGCTTTAATGGACGTGTAAACTATGCCTATGATTGGGGGAAGCTGGGGAAAGGCAATATGCTTGGCGGTGTGGAATGGAATCGGTATACGCTTTATGATTCCGAGTATTTGGAAGGTATGAATTTTAAAGAGATCGTCAGGACGTGGATCGAAAAACGACTTTACACGGGACACGAGATGAACACGGATGCCTTTCTTCAGATTAAACACAACCTGCATCAAAATTGGATTGTTAATGCCGGCATCAGGTATGACTATAAACGGCGAAGTAATAAGCGGACATTACAGGCTTTTTCTCCCCGTCTGTCACTGATTTATCTCAGGAACGGATTAAATATCAAAGCCAGTTATTCCAGAGCATTTGTCGATGCGCCCTATTATTACAGAAACAATGAAATGGATACCTATTCGGGTGGCGAAAATCTGCAAGCTGAATATCTAAGTTCATATCAGGTGACTTGTGCTTATCATCATTCACCTTTACATATAGATGTAGAGTGTAATTTATTTTATAATCGGGCGTCCCATTTCCTGTTCACACAGCCGGAAACACGTGTTTATGAAAATGCCGGTTCTCTGGATATGGGAGGTGTCGAGGTCGTTGCCCGTTATAAGGCAGACCGACTGAGCCTGGATGGAAACCTGTGTTTTCAGAAAGTATTGAATTATACCAATTTTTTTGTTACCGATGGATCTGTGAATAACGTACCCGGCTTTTCTATGAATCTTGTAGCAAACTACTTTTTACTTAAAAAGAAAGTACAGAGCTGGTCTGCCCATTTAAAATTGAATTGCAGTAGCCACTGCTACACTCAGGTAAGTGTATTGGAAGATGGACTCAATGGAGATGCGACGAATTACACAATCCGTTTGCCCGGTTATGCTGTCTTTTCTTTCACTACCAGATATAAGTATAAAAGGGTAGAAGGCAGTCTGGGCATTGAGAATCTTTTCAATAACCGATATGAATGCGGAGGAGCGACTGTTCCTATCCGCCAGAAAGGAAGGTGGATTTCCGCCAGTATATTGTATAATTTCTAAATCAAACTAATAATGAAAACAAACATTCAAGAAAATCTTTCTCGATCACTCTTTATCTGGGGTGACAAACCGGCGGTCGTTGCAAAAGACGGTACCGTCTCTTATCAAATGCTGGAACGTTACTCTGCCAATATAGCACAATCTATCCGTCAACGTTTATCGGTAACTGATCCGTCCGGACTTCGGAATATCTGTATCGGAGTTTGTATGGAACGAAACAAAACTTTAGTACCTGCCATTCTGGCTATTTTCCGGTTAGGGGCAACTTATTTACCGATAGATCCCTCGCTGCCGGATAATCGTAAACGGTATATGGCTGAAAATGCGGATATGGTTTTGTTGTTGACCGATTCATCGAATGAAGTAGGTGGAATTCCGTCCGTCCGCCAACTTTACCTGAATGGGGAGCAACTATCCGAACCGGTTGTCGGTGACTATACTGAAGTTCTTCCCAATGATTGCGCCTATATTATATATACTTCCGGAACAACAGGCAATCCCAAAGGTGTACGTATTAGTTATCGGAATCTGGATACATTTACGAGGAATCTGGTAGATAAGAAATTGTATCATTTGTCTGATCCGGCAAACAGGTATCTGGCGTTTGCGAGTATCAGTTTTGATGCTTCCATATTAGAACTGATGATGTGTATTCCGGTCGGAGGAACATTGATCCTGGCCGGTGAGGACGAACGCAGAGATATTTCTTTACTAGACGAACTGATCAGGCGCGAGAAGGTGAATATTGCTTTTTTCCCTCCTTCGTTGCTGGGCATGTTTGCCGACCTTGACTTTCCATCCTTTAAGACTCTGCTCTTTGGTGCGGAGGCTATTGGTGAAAAGTTATTTAACAGGCTGAAACAGCAGCCTTACCGGTTGATGAATGTATATGGACCGACAGAGAATACCGTACTCAGTACCATACGGATTGTAGGCAAAGATACGTCGTATGACGATATTGGTTATCCGCTCAAGGGAACTGTCTGTTATGTTTTGTCTGAAAACCTCCAACAGACAACTCTTGGGGCTACAGGAGAACTTTGCTTGGGAGGACCTCAGGTTTCGCTGGGATATATTGGGAGTGTTCAGCTGAATGAAAAATCATTCATCTCGTACGATGGAGAACGGTTGTACAGGACAGGTGACTTGGTACAGCAGCAACCGGACGGTTCAATACGGTTTATCGGGCGAAAAGATACTCAGGTCAAAATACGTGGCTTTCGTATCGAATTGACTGAAATAGCAGAACGATTGAATAGAGATCCGGACGTGGAGAGAGCCCACGTAGTAGTTGTTGAGCGGAATGGGCGTCAATTATTGGGAGCTTATTTGCAACCCTCAGTCTCCGGTAACTTTCATCCGGAAGAGGTCAAAGAACGTTTGCGTGCAGAACTTCCTTACTACATGATACCCAATTTATGGCAGGTGGTAGATCATTTTCAGCGTACTATAAATGATAAGATTGATGTCCGGGCGCTCCCGGCTTTTACTTCATTGGAGTTGAAGTATGTTCCTCCTGTTCATCCGGGGGAGGTTATCTTATGTGGAATTTTGAAGGAAATGTTAGGTTTGCCTCAAGTCAGTGTTGAGGCCGATTTGATTGATGATCTGGGATTAACTTCGCTGGATATGTTGAGGCTTGTTACCGAGGCCAATAAAAAAGGATGTCCCATCAACGTATCTGCAGTTTATACTGCCCGTAATCTGCGCCGATTATTGCTCGTTCCGCGGCATGAACCTATCTATTGGTACAGGCAGCAAAACCTGAAGAAACCCGTAATCATTCTGGTTTGTGGATCTGCCTATTTTAATCATTTGTACTTTAATTTGGCCGACCGCCTTTATCCCAAATATGACTTTCTAGTTGTAGATGCTATCTACGATCATTTTAATAAAGTGGCCACGGATATTCCGGAACTGTTGGAATATTATGTCCGGACGGTTCAGCCAATGATCCGGGAGCGTACCGTCTATGCGCTTACCGGCTTCTGTATGGGAGCTGAACTGGCTGTCGGCCTGGCCGAAATGTTACATCGCTTCATGGGGATAATGCCAAAAGTTTTTGCTCTGGATGGACAGGCTTGGCAAAATCCGGCTCTCTGGCAAAATTATCCTTTGTTGGTATTTCCCGGAGATACAGATGAAATGGTACGTGAACGGAACGAAATCATAAATATTTATTTTCGAACCACTCCTAATCTGATTTATCAGGGAGAGGTTATTGTTTTGCTGTCCGGATTGTTCCATCAACAGGCGGGATTGTCTCCTGAAGAGTCGTGGACGGAGGAAAGCTATCGTATATTCCGGACAGAATATGACAATTGCGAAAGATTATGGAATAAATATTATCCGAACGCTCCTGTTTTGCGATTGCCGACAGATCATTGGCACTTTTTAGAAGGGGAATCATTGGAACAATTAATAACTGTGTTTTTGAAGTAGATTTATGCAGACTGAAAACTTCACTTTAGGTAAGAAAGAGCTTCTTATTTTGCTTGGCTTGACTCTTGTACTGCCTTTTCCAATCAATTGGGCATTAATCGAACTGAATCCGTTGACTCTGATGGCGGGTGCAGACGATGTGCCCACCTGGATTGGTTTCGGCGGCAGTTATATTGGAGGAATCATCGGAGGGATCATCTCGATTATGATTCTGAACAAGACACTTCAGCAGACAGGTGTACTTCATCACGATTTGAAACTCCTGCAGTTAGATACCATAATTTATACTCAGCAACAAGATTGGTTTACCGGTTTCAAACAAGAACTGGCAGAGAATCTCAAATCTATTGATTTGTATGTGTTGAATACGGTTGTTTCGTCTATATCCATGAAAAACTATGCATATGCCAAAGAGGTGTTGACAGAAATCAATAAAGGGCTCGAATATCAGATGGTTGCCGCATCCTTTTCTTTCACTTCTACGCATTTATCATCCGAAGAAAAAAAGTATATGAATCTGGTACGCCGCGTACAGACTGAATATAGCTCTTTTATCAAGGATATTCTTTACTATATTCCTTTGGCAGAAACGATATCTTCCAGGAAAAAACTAAACTATGATCAGCTGATGGACTATACTTTGTCCCAATATGATTATTTGCAAGGTCAGGAAGGGGAGTCTACAGCTTCGGGAGCCATCATACCGCGTGTTATGGAAATCGATCCATCTGATGATATACGGAAAGAACTAGAACGGATAATGGAAGAAAGATTAACCGGGCGTACCTATTTGTATCACCTGAAGTCAGATCTTGCAGAGGCTACGCATCAATTAATTATTTATGAAGAGAACCGTATAAACTCTATTCTGCATAAACCTGAGAGAGAAATGAATTGACATATATTAATATAATATGGTATTTTTTTATTTCAGTATTAAAAATGAATTTATATTTGTTTTTATTTGGATGAAAAGTTACTTTAAACTTGATTTATCTTTTATATAGGAATAGTTTTAGAAAAAATAATCCGGTATTCGGAAAAAAAAGAGATCTAGTCAGAATGTAAAATTTCCATAGATTAATAAAATCCTATTTTTGCACTAAATGAAATTTAAAAGTTTTATATATGGGTAAAAATAGGAATCATTACAGCTTTTTTTTGTATTTTGTCTTTATCATATTTGTGCTTTTGGGTTGTCGACCTGTCCGGGTACAGATGCCGGACGGAATGTATGGAAGATGGAAATCTTCTGCAGGCCGTCCGGATATTACATTAGGGACAGACAGCATAGGGAGCTTCGCTATAGTTCACCACCGTATTTATGACGGAAAAATTTGTCCTGTCCGTTATCCGCTTCATCTTAATTCACCTACTAAAGGGTATATCCGTGCAGAAGGTTGTATCCTGTTTTATTATGACAGTTTGAAATGTGTTTTATACTTCTCTCCCGGAGGTGATTATACACAATAATTACATGCAAACACTTCAGTTAACTAACAATAAATAATTTATGAAAGAGAATTCAATCAAACCGTATTGTTATTGTGGTGAGTCAGAAAGCTCATTGGTCGATAATGCTATTTTTGTTTATTTTGGTGATGAATACAGAAGAGTACTTCTGGATGAAATCTTATGGCTGGAAGCATCCGGCAGTTATTGTGTACTCTGTATGGAGAACGGTGCAGAGATAACAGTCAGCTATCCTTTGGATCGGATCTTCAATAATGATCTTCCTCGCGGCAAGTTTCAGAGAATTCATCGTTCTTACGCTATCAATGTGTTCAAGGTGACTGGATTTGCAGGTAACTATGTACATATAGGAAAGAAGATGTTGCCGGTCAGTGAATCTCACAAAAAGAATTTTTTAGCTTGTTTCCATAAAATTTACTCAAAGCGCGCATTGGGAAAATAATGGAGGTAACTAAAAAGAAAACCAGTTTCGTTTAAAATTAAAAATTTACTACGCAAGGGATGTGCACTACCTTTGCATCGTAAGCTTACAAAACAGAAAAACAATTAAGTAACAATTTAAAAAAACAATTATTATGGCAGTTGACAAAACACCGTCGCAGGTTGCAACCAGTGCGTTGCAGGCGATTCCGTTCGGTTCTATTATTGGTGGTCCGTTGAAAGCATGTGTGGAAGCACAGGCTTTGGCAGCAAAAACAACTTGGGAATTTATTCAGAATGTAGGTATAAATGTTAATCCCGAAACCGGTGAGAAGACAGCAGTCAATGTTTCTTTCTCTTTCATTCAAGGCGGACGTTTGGTCCAGTTGAATATTCCGTTGTTGACCATTGTTCCTATCCCTTATATTGCAATCCGTGAAGTGGATATTAATTTTAAGGCTAATATCAGTGCTTCCTCTTCAACAACGGCAGAGACGAATGAATCTGTATCTAAGGATGCGGCTTTGAAGGCTTCGGCCAGTATGAGATTCGGATGCTTCAAAATGAATGCGGATATGAACGCAAGCTATTCATCGAAGAAGGATTCTAAAGCAACTTCCGATTCTAAGTACAGTGTAGAGTATACCATGGACGTGGCTGTAAAAGCCGGACAAGACAGTATGCCCGCAGGTCTTTCTAAAATTCTGGAATTGCTGGGTAACTCACTGGATGTTTCCGATCCTGCCGGTACACTGGAAGTGAACAGCAACTTGCTGCTTATTGAAAATGGAAAAGAAACAGTACGGTTGATTGCCACCTATAAGGATGGCAGCGGTCTGTTGGCTCCTGACAAACTGACTATTACAGGAACCGGAGCCAATGCGGCCGACTTTAAGGTAAGTGGTGACAGTAAGATTATCGACTTGCCGGAAGGTACATATACTATCAAAGCAGAGGGAAGCAAGAAGGAAGTGATTGTCGAAGTGAAAAAAGATACGGCAACTCCCCAGGAAGAGGTAACGGAATAACGTTAATTAAAACTTAAAAAATCATATTATGGCTCAGTTAAGTTCAGTAATCGGCTCTATATTGCGTGATATCGTTTCGGCACAACACGAAGCAAATCTTTATTCGTTGTCGCTTGGCGACTCTTACGGAAAAGACGGAAAGGCGAAAGATTTTCAATTGCCTAATGTTATGGTAAGCGATATGGAACTGGATTTGAAATATGGTGTGAAAAGTGCATCGGAAAGTCAGCAACAGTTTAATATCAAGTATGATAAGTTCCGTCAGTTCCTTAAAGAACTGTGCGAACAAGTTGCCAGGGTAGCCATTAGCAGTGCTGTCACCACAGTGATGACTTCGGATATAGAGAGAAATGAAGGAGAGAAACACTTCTTTGAACGGCTTAAAAAAGAAAACAAACTTCATCAGGAATTCTGCACTTTTCTGAGCCGTAATATGAGAAACTCTTTCCGAAATAATCTCTATGATGCCGTAGACAGTAGTAATGGTTCTGTGAATAACGATGTTGTGATTAGCAGACTGACGGATGTCGTACGTAAAAAATTTCTTTACGATACAGATCTTGATGATCTTTTTGCCGGAGAAGATGGAGAAAAACTTCGTGATACCGCTGAAAAGAATATTATAAAAGCGATGGAAGCTATTGTAAAAAAGCTGTCGGTAGATGCCAACTTTAAAAGTCTTCATTCATTTCCACAGCTGGATGTGGCCATCACGGCTGATGAACTGATGAATATGCCTGAAGAAGCGATACACAGTTTTAAGATCAAGTTCAGCCCTCGCAATTATTCAGTCAGTCAAACGGATGATGATTCGTTACTGGAAGATTTTGTGATGCGATAAAATCAAATGATATAATATGGATAATAAGAAAGTTAGGAGCACTAGTAGCCAGGTAATGGAACTTCAGCAATTGATTGCCGGTCCTTTGATTGCAACTATTGAAGCGGATTCATTATCTTCACAAAGATATCTGGATTATCTGATGAAAATCGCATTTGAATCCTATGATCCTGTGACAGGACGGACCGGTAAGATACGTATGCTTACGTTCAACTATCAGAGTCAGGATGCCGGTGGGGGAAGAACGCAAAGTGTAAGTATACCGATACTGACATTGGTACCTCTGCCACTGTTGCAAGTACAGGAAGCAGATTTCGATTTCGATATTAAAATTCTGGATGCACTGTCGGAAACAGCTGAAGAGAAATTTTCACTGGAAGAAGGTAAAAGCGTGAATGAGCCGCAAAGTGGAGGAGGATTTAAACTCCGGGCTTCACTGGCTCCCAAACAAGGAGAAGGCAGCAGCACTTCGAATGTGCAGCAGAGCTTGTCGGCAAATATGAAAGTGAAAGTGAAGATGCGTCAGGCAGATATGCCTGCGGGGTTGTCTAATCTGTTACATCTGACGGCGAGCAATATGCAAGTAGAAGAAACTGAAGCTGAAGAAATAACGGAAGGAGGAAATAAATGAATAATGTAGCCGAACATGCCCGTGAACAGAAAGCCGGGATGAAGTGCCCGCAATGCGGAGCATTTATTGAGACATCGATCTTTGAATTATTGACATCCAATGCCTTGCAGTGTCCATCCTGTCACTTGCGTTTGAACATAGACCGCATGAAGTCGAAAGCAGCTTTTGACGCATTGCGGAAAGTTCAGAATGCGCAGGAGAATTTGGAGAGAAAAAGCAAGTTCAACGGTTAAACGGACGAGGCATGAAATTGACTTTTTTCAAGCGGATGGGGGAGAAGATCCGCCATCCGTTCCGAAAGGAAATTCCGAAAACAATTCCCGTTGTAGAAACTGCCCCTCAGCCGGTAGCGGATAATGCAACCGAAGCAACGGTAGAAGAATCTTCCGTCATAAGATCGGCAGATCAATGTGGGGAACAGGCACGTTATTTTTTACTAAGAAATAACAAGCCGGTTGGTAAACCTTTCAGTTATTATCATCCCGAGATACGGATCGTTCATGTCGGTAGTTTTGTAAATGCCTTTTTATTTTTCTTGCGTATGTGCGATCAGCGTCTGTTGACCTATCGCCAGACCGGAGAATATCTGCATTGTACAGCCGTTTTTCCGGATGAAAGCGGTAATTTGTATTTCACGAATAAAGTGACTTGCCGTAACAAGGAAAATACTGTTGCGGTCCTGAAAATTGATTATGTTGGCCTTAAGCCAAAAATCACTGAAATTAGATTTGAATTAAATATTAAAAAATGAAAGAGTATGAATCCTATATTGAATAAAATGGGCGCAAATGCCAATGAACAGAAAAAACTCTTGATGGAGTGTGTGTTAATGCTTGAAAAGTATGTGAACAGATTTCCGGCAGAAAAGGGATGTGCTTCATTCTCCGGAGAAGATATGAAGCTGTGGAAGGAAGTTTATTTTCCGAAACTTGTTCAGACGGATATTTTGTTGGACGGTAAATTTTTCTGTGGCACGTCGTCCGGTAATTGTGGTATTGGTACAGACGGTTATTTTACCGGTTATGAATTTTTCCAGTTTATTTATCGTGCCTACAAGGCGCTTTATGAACTGGAAAAGGCTTCACAAATGAGATGATAAATAAAAAATAATTGGAATATGAAGACTATTAAATTAGGTTATGAAGGTGAAGAAGCTCTCTTGCTGTGTCGGGAGTTGAAATGCAATGGTTATTCTGTAAAGGAAAGCCGGACTTTTACACAAGAAATGAAAGAGGCAGTTATTGATTTTCAACAGAAAAACAAGTTGGATGCTGATGGAATCGTGGGATATCGCACTTGGGAAGTTCTGTTCTTTACAGGGCATCCCATTACCGAACGTTTGACTGAAGAAGATTTTATTCTTGTGGCCCGGTTGCTCGATGTGGAAGTGGCTGCTTTAAAAGCGGTACAGCAAGTAGAAACAGGAGGGAGAGGAGGATTTTTTGCTCCCGGTAAGCCCGCTATCCTTTTCGAAGGTCATATTTTCTGGAATCAATTGAAAAAGCGGAATATCAATCCTGAATCGCATGTGAAGGGGAATGAAAACATTCTCTATCCCAAATGGGAGAAGGGACATTATAAAGGCGGTATGGGTGAATACGATCGTTTGGAACAAGCCCGTAAGATCAATCATGAAGCAGCGGATGCTTCTGCCAGCTGGGGGATGTTCCAGATTATGGGTTTCAACTATGCAGCCTGTGGAGAGAAGAGTGTCGACAGCTTTGTAAAAGCTATGTGTATGAGTGAATGTCGACAATTGGTGCTGTCCGCCCGCTTTATCAAACAATCCGGAATGCTTTCCGCTTTGCAAGCCAAAGACTGGGCAGAGTTTGCCAAACGTTATAATGGTCCTGCTTATGAGCAGAATCAATATGATAAAAAATTAGCAGCGGCTTACCAGAAATTTTCGTAGGACAATTATAACCTTTGAACCATCTCAATAAAATTTGAATTAAAAGAGAACTGTGGATTAAAAAAGAGTGGTGAACAAACTGTGAAGCTTGTTCACCACTCGCTATTATCATCTTATTTCTCAGAGAAGTATTTTAAGAACTGGGTACGTTCAAACATGTTGATGCCTTCCACATCTTTAGCGTTCAGCTTACCTTTGAATTGAGAGATGTGCTTAAATCCTTTCCGCTCCATCCATGCGCTAAGGAAGCGGTTCATTTCTCCTACAAACAGATTGGTGTTCTGGTAGATGGCACTACATATTTCGATGGCCGATGCTCCTGCTAAAATAGCTTTTACAATTCCGTCCGGTTTATGAATTCCTCCTGAAGCGGCATAATCAATTTTAGATACCAGTGAAGAAGAGATACCTATCCAACGCAGGGTTGTCGAAAGGTCGGATGCGTTGCTAAACACGTCTCCTGAAGTATGCTCCATCTTCTCTACGTCAATATCCGGTTGGTAGAAACGGTTGAAAAGGACAACAGCTGCTGCACCGTTGGCATAAAGTTGATCGATCAAGGCTACCGGATTGGTAAAGTTACTGCCCAATTTCATAATAACCGGGATGCGAATTGTTTTCTTTATGTGGCTCAGAATATCGATGTGACGTTGTTCAAATGAGCCGTATTTATATTGGATGTCCGATTGTAGAGCAAGAATATTTATTTCCAGTGCGTCTGCACCGGCTTCTTCTATTTGCTTTGCAAAGTCTACCCATTCAGCGTCGGTATAGCAGTTTATACTTGCAATAACAGGAATGGTGCATACCTTCTTGCTTTCTTTAATCAGTTCCAGATATTCTGCCAATTTATGATTACGGATATATTCAGCCAGATAATCACTTCCTTCCGGATAGTATGATGGATTCCTCAGACGGTCAGCTTCCATCATGATTTGTTCTTCAAATAGTGATTTCAGGACAATGGCTCCTGCACCGGCAGCTTCCAGTTTTGCGTTTTTAGCGGCACTGTTAGTAAGTCCCGAACTACTGATAATTACAGGATTTTTCAAAGTCAATCCCGCAAAAGTTGTTTTTAAGTCGGCCATGGTAATTATTGTTAATGGTTTTTTCAATGAATCTGTTACTTCATTGATTCAATTATTAATAAACTCTTTCCCCGAAGATTTTACTTCCTACTCTTACCAATGTACTGCCCTCTTTAATGGCCAGATGATAGTCATGGGACATTCCCATTGAAAGTTCGCAAAAAGTCGGTTCGTTGGCAAAATATTGTTTTTTCACCTCATGGAAAAAACAATTTAAAGAACGGAATTCCCGTTCGATTTGTTCTTTCGAATCTGTGTTGGTAGCCATTCCCATCAGTCCGCATATCTGTATGTTTGCCAATGCTTTCCATTCGGCGGCATTCAACATCTCTTTGCATTCGTCAAAACTGAAACCAAACTTGGTTTCTTCTTGAGCGATGTGTATTTGCAGTAAACAGCGAATAACTCTTTCTGCCTTTATGGCTTGTTTGTTCACTTCTGCCAGCAGTTTGTAAGAGTCGATTCCGTGTATCATGGACACATAAGGCGCCATATACTTGATCTTGTTTGTCTGCAAGTGCCCGATAAAATGCCACTCAATGTCTTTGGGCAGGCTTTCATACTTGCCTGTCATCTCCTGCACTTTGCTTTCTCCGAAAATTCTCTGTCCCGCGCGATAGGCTTCTTCAATGGCTTCGTTCGGATGGAATTTCGAGACTGCAACCAGTCGAACGCCGGATGGCAATTCGGCCAGGACCTGCTTTAAGTTATCAGTAACATTCATTTTTATACTGTTTTGAGTTCATTTCACCACAGATTACACGGATTTTCACAGATTGATAATTTTTTATTTCATTGAAAATTAGATTAAAACATCTGTGTTAATCTGTGTCAATCTGTGGTGAACTTAGTTCATTTCCTTATATAATATTATACTTCCGGTTTATCATTAGGCTCAGAACTATATGGATATACATCCATGATTGCTGTTTCAGCAACAGAACCTATCTGATAATCAGCCATTGTACCTTTCATGCCTTCGTCCAGCTTTTTTACAGCATCGCGCAGGTCGGCTGCCTGTACCAGAACTTGTGTCGACGTTTTTTTCTCAGCACCACTTTTTTCGTCTAGTGTGATAAAAATCAGTTTACACTTAAACCAGCGGTCAGCAGCTTCTTCTTCGCTGGGGAAAAGTTCACTATAGTTGGCTCGTTTGATATCCGATACGGTAAATTCTCCTGTAATGAACGGAGTCATCTCCTCAATAATGCGTGCTTCTGCTTCTGTAAAGCTGAGTGCATCCACGAGATAAGGTTCAGTAACTTTCTTGTTCATTCCGTTTTCCATCAATTTCTCGTAACGAATCTTACACTCAAACCAAGTATGCATTGACATATTCTCTTTTGATTTTTAAGTAGTTAATATATGATTTTCTATATAGATCTGCCTATATGCTAATCTATTCTACTACAAAGATAAAGAGAAAATCTGAAAGGTTGAGAAAATGGAGAAAGATAATTGTGAATAAGGATTTTAAAAGGAATGTGGTGATTGTAGGCAAAAACAACTAAAAATATATTTTCCATGTGAATAAGAATAAAATGTTATCTCTCTACATTTTTAATTATAGATGTGATTTGGTGATATTTTTATGTATTTTTTCACTTGGATAATAATATCAATTACCTACTGATTTCAATATGCCAGCCTCTTATGAAATAGACCAGTTTACCAGTGTTTTTATGAAATGACATACACTTGTAAAGTAATACTTAATGGTGTTAAATATTATGGGGTGCGTAGGGACAAATCGAAGTTTCATGTTCTTAATTATAATATATGGTTACTTGTTTATCTATTGTATGAAAGTAGGGAAATGCAATACATGATTGATTATTCTTAATTAATGGCAAAGTGTTGATGAGATTCATTTTATTTATTATATTTTCTTTATGTTTGCCTTTGGTCATGCAAGGACAAGAACAAAATGTGTGGACACAAAATGACTCTTTGAAGTTAAAGAAAATATTAGCAGGACAAGCTGAAATCCGAATTAACCGGGAGGCATTAAGAGAACTCGACAGAGTTTTTTCTTCTCCACGACGCTTATTTAAATCTCAATCTCGTTCTGCCATTTTACTAATCAAAGATTTCCTATTGTACAGACCTAACGTCTTTACAGGTAAATACCATATATCCACTTTTAAAGTTAATGAGTTGAATATCAGGCAAGATTCGCTCTTCATGAATGTCCACATGTTGGGCAATAAACAGTTATTTGTAAAATCCCAGTTGGATATAGGGGATCCCCGAGTATTGATAAAGAGGAAAACTGATATACAGTTTAAGTTTACAGACCATTTGGCGTATCGTGTTTATGGTGGCTATACTATTGATAAGAACCGAACAGTAATATTGCCAACTACAGCTACTCCATATTATGTGGGCACAGGTTTTTCTTATAGTCTCAATAAGAAATTACAGTTAAAAACAGGGATAGAGTATCAGTACAATGTTGTTTATAAGCGTTGGGAATGGGTTTGGAATTCCGGTATCCGTTTTAACTTTTAATGATTTCAGGCTAGATTCTCTACTTGTGTTGAGCTATGGAATAAACCTTTATATGTTTTACTATATAGATTGGAAGATTTCGTTAAAATAGAGTGGTCTCTCTGATACAAGAAAGTATTTTTATAAATACAGTTTGTTATCCTTATAATTAACATTGTTAACTCCCTTTCTCAGCCATTTTTATTCTTGTGTGCGAATAACAAGCCTTTTGCATTTAAAAGACTTGTTATTTGCATCCAAAGAATAAACTTTAACTTTGTGTTAAAACAAAGCTTTTACTGACAGATGTTTTGAACTTTGAATGGTTTGTATTTCAGTTTGTTAAGTCTGATCTTTACTTCTTAGGCTTACTGAAGATCTCTGTAGACTAAAACCGATATACTTGCTTTTTTGTCAACTATGAAAAGAGGGGCTGTACTGTTCCCTTTCTTTCATAATCTGACAGTCTGAGAATGGCATTTACTTCGTTCACCTCGTTAATGCCTAATCTTTTCAGGATATCTGCCAAACCCAGATAATTGTGGGCCATTGTATTAAAGGCGTATCCTGGTATCGGTAGAGGAACAGAATCCTCTTTCCCCTCGGGGGAGGGGAACCGCAGTTACGGATGCTCCGTTCTATGGGAATGGTACGAGTGAATGTTCATTTAATATCGGTCTGTGTCTGCCTTCGGGACCTATATTGACAGATGAGGATATCAGGAGAGTGGTGGATACGATCAGGAAGATGTAGTGAAACTATAATATTCATTGCAAAGAGAATCGGCTGGAATGTTCTAAATGTTTCAGCCGATTTTTTGTATTCAGTTTACTGTTCCGGTTGTTTGCTCGTATAACTTTTATTTGTGGTGCGTTGCTTTTGGATATATTTTTTTTACCTTTGTGGAAAATAAATAAAAGAATATACTTATGGAAAAATTGCATATCCGGAAGATTGCTTCATTGGGGTTGATGCTTTACTTTTTTACGGGGGGAGGAGCACAGACACCTGTCAAAGTGGAAAAAAGGAAAGAGCATAAATCGAATACTGTAATACCTGTTGTCAAGGGAAATGTGACAGATACCTTGTCACTTGTATCATTTAACGATTTTCATGGAGCCTTTGCCTGCGATAAGGGTGTTCCCGGAGCCGGCCAACTGGTACAAACAGTGTTGACACAGAAAGAGAAAAATAAAAATACCATCGTGCTTTCTGTCGGAGATAATTTCAGCGGAAGTTATTTCTCAAGAATAACCAGAGGCAATCCGTTACCGGAAATGTTTCAGGAAATGGATGTAAAAATGTCCGCTGTAGGCAATCACGAGTTTGATTGGGGATTACCCTATCTGACGGATACGGCGAAGGTATATATGAATTTTGTGGCAGCCAATATTATAACGGATCGGGGAGATACGTTGGAGTGGGCTAAACCTTACCGGATTGTGACTCTGAATTTGAAGAATGGAGGAACGGTGCGGGTGGCTTTCGTAGGGTTGACAACGACTGATACGGCACATAAAACGAGTCCGGAAAATATAAAGGGACTGGCTTTTCTGCATCCTGTATATGCAGCCCGTGTCGAGACTGCCTGTCGGTTGAAGAAAGAAGGCAAAGTGGATATGGTAGTCCTCTTGATGCATATCGGCACTAACATGAAGAATAGAGATATTATAGAAGAGGAGAATGCTAAATTGCTGCCTTTCCTGAAAGGAGTGGACGCAATCATTTCCGGGCATTCTCACGAAGTTGTTCTTAGTAAGGTGAACGATGTACCCATTATCCAGGCAGGGGTAAACGGTACTCATATCGGTAAGTTGGATTTTAGAGTAGTGAAAGAAGAGGGCGGCAATCGCATCTCTTATATAGGAGGTGATACAATTCGGACAGAGGGGCCGTCTAATGCACATATCGATTCGTTGGTCGATAAAGTATTGGCGGTATACGGACTGTCGGAAAAGCTGATTTTGGCAAAAGATGCCCTGATCCACGATCGTACCATTAATAAATGGGAGTACACTCCGGTGGGAGCTTATGTGACAGCTGCCTACGTCCGGAGTTTCTTAGAGAATGAAAAAGTGCCTGCCGAATTGAAAGTGTTGCCCGTCATTGGGGTAAATCATTTTGGTGGTTTACGTGCCAGTATTCCGGCGGGTGAGGTCACAAGGTTGCGTGCCGGCAATGTGCTTCCATTCGGTGGTAACGTGCTGGCTTATGAATTTACGGGTGAACGGTTGAAGCAATTATTGGACGATGGACGCAGGAATAAAAACGGTTTTCTGCAAACTTCTTATTTAAAACTACATTTGAATTCGAAAGGAAATGTTGAAACGATAACCGACTGCCGTACCAATAAGATAATCCGTGATGACGATAAATGTATCGTTGTATTGGATGCTTTCATCACCTCGGGTGGCGACGGTTATGACAGCAAATTATTTTCAGGTTATGAAATAGGAGATTTTAATAGTCAGAATCTTGAAACAACTGTGGCTTTTATCGATTATTTGAAGAGTCTGAAAGGGTTTGTCTCCTCTGAGGCTGCGCCGATACCCATAGTACAAAAGTAAAAAATCAGAGCTAAGACAAAAGCGATCAGGCGGCTCAAAATGTATAATTACATTTTAAGCCGCCTGGTTGCTTTTGTGTTTTTTAAGTTTTTTATCTTTCACTTATTAATAAATTATTGCTAAATTCGAACGATTTTTTGCAAATCGACATTGTTTACTAATAATTTAATTATATGGAAAATTTGGAAACAGCGCTTCTACTGATGGTAGTCGGGATGGCAACTGTCTTTGCTATCCTCCTCATTGTGATCTATTTAGGAAAGTTACTTATCTCGTTGGTTAATAAATATGCTCCTGAAGAACAGCTTCCTGCAAAGCAAGGTGCCCAATCACCGGTTCCTATTCCCGGAAATATTGTTGCAGCCATTACGGCGGCCGTTAATGTGGTGACTCAGGGAAAAGGGAAAGTGGCTAAAATCGAGAAAATCTGAAAATTAATCTTATAGAATAATACCGAAAACGGAAATGAAAAGAGAAGTAAAATTTAGTCTGGTTTTTAGAGACATGTGGCAGTCTGCCGGTAAATATGTGCCTCGGGTAGACCAGTTGGTGAAGGTAGCACCTGCTATTGTTGAAATGGGATGTTTTGCCCGGGTAGAAACAAACGGCGGTGGTTTTGAACAGGTAAATTTATTGTTTGGTGAAAACCCGAATAAATCGGTGCGTGCATGGACAAAGCCTTTCCATGAAGCCGGGATACAGACACACATGTTGGATCGTGCTCTCAACGGGCTTCGTATGAGTCCTGTTCCGGCCGATGTGCGTAAGTTGTTTTATAAAGTAAAGAAAGCACAGGGGACGGATATCACCCGTACATTCTGTGGGCTGAATGATGTACGCAATATCGCTCCTTCTATCACTTATGCCAAAGATGCAGGAATGATTTCGCAATGTTCGCTTTGTATCACCCATTCGCCAATCCATACGGTGGAATATTACACCAATATGGCACTGGAACTGATAAAACTGGGGGCGGACGAGATTTGCATTAAAGACATGGCAGGTATCGGACGCCCCGTTTCTTTGGGCAAGATTGTGGCAAATATCAAAGCTGCGCATCCCGATATTCCTATTCAATATCACAGCCATGCAGGACCGGGCTTTAACATGGCCAGCATTTTGGAAGTATGTGAAGCCGGGTGTGATTATGTAGATGTCGGAATGGAACCGTTGTCGTGGGGCACAGGACATGCCGATTTATTGAGTGTACAGGCCATGTTGAAAGATGCGGGATTCCAGGTACCTGAGATTAATATGGAGGCCTATATGAAGGTGCGTGCCCTGATTCAGGAATTCATGGACGACTTCCTGGGACTGTATATCAGTCCGAAAAACCGGTTGATGAATTCATTGTTGATAGCTCCGGGACTTCCGGGCGGAATGATGGGAAGCCTGATGGCAGATTTGGAAACGAATCTGGAATCTATTAATAAGTATAAGGCAAAACACAATCTTCCTTTTATGACACAAGATCAGCTTCTGATCAAGTTGTTCAATGAAGTGGCTTATGTATGGCCCCGCGTCGGATATCCTCCTTTGGTTACTCCTTTCAGCCAGTATGTGAAAAATCTTTCGATGATGAACGTTATCGCGATGGAGAAAGGAAAAGAGCGTTGGGGAATGATCGCTGATGATATTTGGGATATGATTCTGGGCAAAGCCGGACGTCTGCCGGGCAAGCTTGCTCCTGAAATTATAGAGAAAGCCGAGAGAGAAGGACGGAAATTCTTTGAGGGAAATCCGCAGGATAACTATCCGGATGATCTTGAGAAATATCGCAAACTAATGAAAGAAAAGAAGTGGGAGACAGGCGAGGACGATGAAGAACTCTTTGAATATGCGATGCATCCGGCTCAATATGAAGCTTATAAGAGCGGAAAAGCGAAAGAGGATTTCTTGGCTGATGTAGCAAAACGCAGGGCTGAGAAAGAGCAGGTGCCTACGGAAGAAGCGAAACCTAAAACACTTACAGTACAGGTAGACGGGCAAGCTTACCGGGTGACAGTTGCTTACGGAGACACGGAACTGCCTGTTGCACCGACTTCACAACCGTCTGCTGCTGCAGGTGAAGGGAAAGAGGTACTTTCTCCGCTCGAAGGAAAATTCTTCCTGGTAAAGAATGCGCAAGAGACTCCGCTCAAGGTAGGCGATGCGGTGAAAGAAGGTGATGTGCTTTGCTACGTGGAAGCAATGAAAACCTATAATGCCATCCGCGCCGAATTTGGTGGAACGGTAACAGCTATTTCTGCAAATCCCGGTGATACGGTTTCTGAAGATGATGTATTAATGAAGATAGGATGATGAACGGAATATTTGAAAAATTATATGATATGACTGCCTTCAGCAATATTGTTGCCGAACCGCAGTTTCTGGTGATGTATGTCATTGCCTTCGTTCTCTTGTATCTGGGTATAAAGAAACAATACGAGCCTCTTTTATTGGTGCCGATTGCCTTTGGAGTGCTGTTGGCTAACTTCCCCGGCGGAGGAATGGGAGTGATACAGGCTGACGAGAATGGCATGATCCTGGTGAACGGAGTAATGAAGAATATCTGGGAGATGCCTCTCCATGATATTGCTCATGAATTGGGACTGATGAACTTTGTGTATTATATGCTTATAAAGACAGGGTTCCTTCCCCCGATCATTTTTATGGGAGTGGGGGCCTTGACGGACTTCGGACCGATGCTTCGCAATCTGCGTCTGTCTATATTCGGAGCTGCCGCTCAATTGGGTATCTTTACTGTGTTGTTGGTAGCTATCCTGATGGGATTTACACCCAGTGAAGCAGCTTCTTTGGGAATTATCGGTGGTGCGGACGGACCTACAGCCATCTTTACCACCATCAAGTTGGCTCCGCATCTGTTGGGCCCGATCGCGATTGCCGCCTATTCTTATATGGCATTGGTTCCGGTTATCATTCCACTGGTCGTTCGTCTTTTGTGTACCAAGAAGGAACTGAGTATCAATATGAAAGAGCAGGAGAAGAAGTATCCATCGAAAACGGAAATTAAAAACCTCCGTGTATTGAAAATTATTTTCCCGATTGTGGTGACTACGGTCGTGGCTCTGTTTGTACCGAGTGCAGTGCCCTTGATCGGTATGCTGATGTTCGGTAACCTGGTGAAAGAGATCGGTGCCAATACTTTCCGTCTGTTTGACGCAGCTTCGAATAGTATCATGAATGCGGCAACCATTTTCCTGGGTTTGTCGGTAGGAGCCACGATGACAAGTGAAGCTTTCCTGAACTGGACGACTATCGGTATTGTGGTAGGAGGATTCCTGGCTTTTGCTTTGTCGATAGCAGGAGGTATCTTCTTTGTGAAACTGGTGAATCTGTTTACGAAGAAAAAGATTAATCCGCTGATTGGTGCTACGGGACTTAGTGCGGTTCCTATGGCCAGCCGTGTAGCCAATGACATTGCTTTGAAATATGATCCTAAAAATCATGTATTGCAATATTGCATGGCCAGCAATATCTCGGGAGTGATCGGGTCTGCCGTAGCGGCAGGGGTGCTGATCTCTTTTCTGTCTTAATCCGGGCTGACCGGTTGCTATTTTGTTTGGCTATATTCTGTTGGCCTTTATTTCCTGGACCATAACAGATCAGGCTGAATCTTAAATAGGAATCTGCATAATTAATTTGTATAAAAGCTTCCGGTTCCTTTTTTTAAAAGAAGGACCGGAAGTTTTTTTATACTTTATCGTTGAAACATTTGGTATGAATCTTTCATTTTAAGGTTGAGATTGGTGACTTGGACGAGATAGTCTTTAAAGAAATTTTCGGATTGGATCTTGAATCACAAGTTGTAGAATACGGGCATAAAAAAATGTTCCTCCGACCACGCCTGGCCGGAGGAACACACACAAACAAAACAAATAAAAGCAGTCACGATTCGCATCGGGACGCCCCTACACCCGGTATTATAACCGGGATTTATAAATATTGAAAGGGATCAACATTTATTCTTTTGAGAAATCTTTAATTCGTTGCTCTTCTGATAACTGGCATATTAATAATATATTGTCTTTTTCGGCTATGATGTAATCGTTCAGCCCTTGTATGACTACTCGTTTTTCCTGTGAGGCATGCACCATGCAGTTTCGGCTTTCATACATCCGGATATCCGGTCCTACTGTTGCATTTCCTTCTTTATCTTTTGGCAACAAGGTGTGTAGTGCTCCCCAGGTACCTAAGTCCGACCACCCCATTTGGGCAGGTAATACATAAATCTCTTCCGCTTTTTCCATCACTGCATAATCTATCGAGATACTTTCGGCAGTGGGGAATAGCTTCTTCACGCTTTCTTCCTCGCGTTCTGTATAAAAGTCGGGATATATCCGGTCGAAAATCTGAGCTATCCCCGGTGCATATACCCGCATTACGGCTGTGATCGTTCTCACATTCCAAACGAATATTCCTGCATTCCAGAAGTAGTTGCCTGCTGCCAGATATTTTTCAGCAGTTTCTTTATCAGGCTTTTCTTTGAATGCTTCTACGTGGAATATTTCTTTGTCTCTCGTTATCGGTTCACCTGCGGCGATATATCCATATCCGGTTTCCGGACGGGCGGGTTTTATTCCCAATGTGATGATGGCACTGCTTTTATCAGTGAACAAAAGCGCTTTCTCAATCACCCTGCGAAATTCAGTGGTATCGATTACCACTTGATCGGAAGGAGTCACGACAATGTTGGCTTCCGGATATTTCTTTTTTATTTTCCAGCAGGCATACGCAATGCAGGGAGCTGTATTTCTGGGACAGGGTTCTGCCAGTATATTACTTTCCGGGATACCCGGCAGTTGCTCCCGAATAGTATCTATATACTTTTCCGAAGTGACCACCCACATGTTCTCCTGTGGACAAACATTACCGAATCTCTCTACAGTTAGCTGAATCAGTGTTTTTCCACATCCCAATATATCTATGAATTGTTTGGGACATTCCGGTGTACTCATGGGCCAAAATCGACTTCCTATGCCACCGGCCATAATTACTACATGATTGTTCATTGTTAACCTCTTTCTTTATTTGTTACGTTTGCCGAGCAGTTTCTCTATCCAGCTTAAATCGCCGGTCGGTTTCTGCCTGTCACATAGAACAGGTTCGTATGGCTTTTGTTCATGGATCATCTGGTAGATGGTTCCCCAGTCAGGCAAACCTCCCAGGTTCCGGTCATCAATAAACAGGTCTGCTTTCAGTTTACGGGAGAATCCGTTATGACTCTTTTCTTCTTCCGGATAGTCCTTGTTGACAGAATAGAAAAAGACTCCCCGTTGGCGGCACCATTCAATCGCTTCTTCAAGCAATTCTCCTTCGCGTACGGTCCATAAGATAAGCTTATGTCGCTCCTGAGCCAATATTTTCAGGGTTTCTGTTGCGAATGGAATTTCTTCTCCGATCTTCGGATAACGGTGTTCTACGATGGTACCATCAAAATCAACAGCAATCGTCATGTGATTAGTGTGTGTGAATTGTGATTATTATTTGTTTTCAGGAATGTATACAATCATTGCATTACATCCCGTTTTGTTTTCATATCCCATCACTTCCGGTGTCGATTCCGAAATGCGTTCGGGAGAGATGTGATATTTCTCTATCAATATCTTCCGGATGGCTTCCGAACGACGTTTACGCAGCTCCTGATCCGCTTTTTTGTCGGTCAGGTTATCACTGAAAGCAATGATCCGGATACTTGCGTTATTATTCTTCATCCATTCGCCAATTCCGTCTATTTTCTGTCCCTGCTCTTCGCTAACGAACGAACTGAATTCGTCGAACATAATATCGATGGAGAGTGCATCCTTTGGCGGAACAATCATCAGGTTTTGCCCGTCTGTTATTTTCCGGCGTTCCTTTAATTCCTGCTTCATTTGCATTACCTCTTCACAGAGCATCCCTATTTTCTCCTTTATCTCCAGCAGATCCGCTTCCGGTAGATAGAGGGGGTGGATGCTGTTGTCCACGCTTTTCCGATATTTATCTCTGAAAGTATATGTAAGTCCTATTGTGAGGTTGCTTTGCATATAAATTTTGTTGTTCAGTTCTTTGCTGTAGTATTTGGGTAAAACCTTCAATCCCGGTTCTATAAATACGCTGAATTTTCTGTTTACATTGTACGAAGCCTGAATCGAGAAGTTACCCGAAATGGTGTTGACTCTTGTATATTTCGGATCATTGTCCCCAAAGTCATAATAGTTGAAACCGGCACCCAGAATAGCCGCCAGATTAAATCTTTTGAATCCATTGTTTCCTATCAGAGTCAACATATAATCCAGGTTTGCGCTGAGTTGCGTGGCTTCTGTGTCATTCCCTATCCGGTTCTTACCGATCTCCGCAGTGGCTCTGAATCCCGAAAGAGGCGTCAGATATACACCTCCGGAGATTTTACCGCCTGCATATACGTTACCGATTGTCTTGGTCAGCCATTCTCCATTCAGGGCACCGGATACAAACCAATTTCCTTTTTCAAACTTTTCCCTGGCGTTTGGCTGTTCCTGTGCCTGTAAGTTACAGGTTGTCAGCAGCAGTACTGCCCCAACGATCCATCTGTTTTGTTTCAATCCCAATATATTTGTCATGGTTGTGTTATATTAATACGACATTGATTGATGCAATCTGTTTCTTTTTGTTTCCCGGACCGGTCACAACAATCGAAGTGATATAGAATTTATCTCCTTTCTCCAGTTGTCTGATCAGTTCCATTTGCCTGGCCGAGAATTTGTTCCCGGTGTTGGGTATTGAAGTTACCGCTTTACTGCTTCCTTTGATCAATACCATTTCAAAGCTGCTGATCTCGTAGTTGGCTTTCGGACCATCGCTGATTGAAGCTCCCAGCTGTGTCATGTTGGATACCAGCCGTTTGTTAATGGGCACATTTCCCCGGTATTGCACCGTTCTCCCGTTTTCATCCGTGCAGAGTATATAAGGTGTCGGATCGGGCAGTGCCTTTACGGTATACCGATATTCGGCCAGTTGCCTTGCCACCCCGTTTTTTATCTGTGTGGCGGTAACTGTCGCTGTCTGTGCTTTTTCGTCGGGAACGGCTATGCAATGGTTTCCTCTTTTGAGTATCTTTCCGTTCGTCATCCGGAATGTCACCTCGTTGAACGGTATTCCCGCAGTCAGTATATTTAGCGGGTTTTCATAGTCGGTATACAAGATACTTGTTAAGGCGGGTGTGATCTGTACTACAGGCAGGTCCACCGTTCCATCTTTATTTACTATCATCTGGTCTTCATTGATGAATACAAAAGCTCCGCCTTTTCCATCTTCTGCCTCTTCGTACAGCAGTGACCGATATACTTCATTCACGCACAGCAACACCTCTTCCTGCATTTTATTGATAAATGTCACTCCACCGATGGCAGGAAGATAAGAGAAGGTTTCCTTTTCCCAGGATATTCCGGTACCCGGACTTTCCGTATTGAGGTAAGTGCCTACCAGTTGTCTGTGTGCATCATTCTTGATCAGCGATAAAGCGTCTTCTTTGAATGTATCCAGTGAGAGCCTGAGTGCTTTCCCTTTCCCCCCGGTGACCGACAGAAATACCTCCGGCACAGCGTTCAAGTCATCTTTTGCCTTTAGCTTGCCGGCTTCATATTTCTCTTTGTCCGCTTTCCGGGCGATATCTTCTTTCAGTTCCTCCAGTGTATCCATTAGTTTTCCTGCCGCCGCATCTATGTTCTGTGCAGATAAAGCCGCTTTATCATTTCGGCTGTTAATTCTTTCCAGTAAAGTCCGGTTATATTCTTCCAGCTTTTTTATTTGTGGAAGGTAGTCGTTGTTCATTCGTCCATACCCCTCTAAGACATCCGACGATATATTGATGGCCAGCATAGCAATCAATACCACGTACAGCAGGTTAATCATCTTTTGCCTTGGCGGCAATGTATATTTAGCCATGTCTCTTCGTCTTATTTCCCGGTTTTTACATTCATGGCATTCAGCATCTGACTATATTGCTTGTTCAGTAATTCTATGTATGCTGCCATTTTTTCTGTCTCCTTTTTCAGTTCCTCCGAATTCATCTCGTTCAACGACTTAGCATGTTCCGTCATTCCCTTTATTTGCGCTTCGTACGTTTCATTGAGTTTACACACGTTGTTTTCCAGTCTTTTCAGCTGCTGTATGTACTTTTCTGTCATCAGTGTATCCGATACTCCTGTATGGGGATTTATGTTTGCGTTTTTATCATTCAATAGCGGAAACACCCTTTCCCATTTGTACTCTCTAGCCGGTTCGTCAAATCCGGAGATGAAGAAGATGAATACCTCCGTAAATAATCCGATCATTAAAAACAGATTATCATAAGGCATGTGAGCGATTTTGAATACGGCTCCCAAAATAACCAGACAGGCTCCCCAGCAATAACAGAGGTTATAGAAACGTTTTCCTGTTCTGCTCGATAAGAATTTACTTAATTTCATTGTAGTCAATCCGTTTTTTTTGATTTCCCCACGGAGTTTACACAGATCGTTTCACGGATTAATCTCGTGGAATGATCTGTGCTAATCTGTGGTCAATTTTATGCTATTAGAATTTGTATATCACACCTACGGTCATCATTCCGCCGGCAAACACATCATCTTTGTTTTCGATGTCATAGAACTTGGTACTGATTTTGATTCCCGGTTCAGCAAAGATGCTCAGATGCGAATTCAGCCTGAAAGCAGCTTGCAGAGAGAAGTTACCGCTCATGGTATTCGTCTTTGACAGTCTGGGATAATCATCACCAAACGAATAGTAGTTATACCCCAATCCGAAAATGGCGTTCAACCGGAATTTTCTGTTTTCGTCGGTATAATTCTTCATCAGGTTCACCAGGATATCCGCTCCGGCACCGACTGTCACGGCATTGTATCCGCCTTTCAGCCATACGTTGCCGGCTTCTGCATCGACGCGCAGACCGATGATCTTGTTTAACCACACGCCGCCGGAGACTTTCCCTCCCAATATGTTGTTTGCCGAACCATTTAAAGCTGTGACCCCGTTAATACCTCCCGATACAAACCATTCCGGTTTGAATGGATTATCCTGTGCTTTTACATTTCCGAATAGCAGCAGCAATCCGGCCAACAGCAATCCTGTTTTTATATTATTCAGCTTCATGATTTATTTGTTTTTTAGTTAGTGTTTATCGGACAACTTTTAAATCTTACCTCCCGAGTGCTGGCTTGCTTCCACGTTGGTGTAAGTAATCTGCATTCCTGTATAGAATTTCAGGGTGATGGTTACTGTTCTTCCGCCACTGATTTTGAATGTATATGTCTTTTTGCAATATTTAGCCTGATTCAGGTAATAAAGGATATGGTTACCGCTGATACCCGCTATCAGTTCGTGAGCCACTTTATAAGTTCCCGTCGTTCCTTCCTGCGCTTCAATAGCACTGTTGATCGTCGTGGCCATGCCTTGGGCATCCGCAGCGTCTACGCCTGCATTCATCAGCGCCTTTTCCGGACTGACGGTATATTCCCATCCGGCCGTAGCCTCAAAGTTGATTTTGTATTCCGGAATGGCAGTCATATTGCCTTCATTGCTTTTTTTCTCTTCCTTGTTTGTCTCGCCTATCCGTTCTTTTCCTGTGGTCTTGCTACTCTTGACGCGCATCGAATATTTTCCGGACAGTGATGCGCCTGTGGGCAATGTGAACTTATAGCTGTTCGTTTCCGAGTCATAAATGGCATCTGCCACTTTGTTCCAGTTTTCTCCGGCCCTTGTGGTTGTTTTCTGATTGTACACTTCCACATTTTCGAACGTTGTATGTTCCGAAGCTTTGTTTATGATTGCCAGTGTTACCGGTTTGGCCAGAGTGACCTCTTTGGCTGTTTCCACTTCGATGTTTGCGATCGCTACCGGAGTCTCCACATTATTTCCCGGTGTTACGGTTGTTGTCACGGCAGCCGGTTCTTCATACGGAGTCACGCTTACGGTTGTAGTTGTTTCTATGGCTTTGGGAGGAATAATTACAGCTGCTTCTGCCTGAGAGATATTGCTGTCTCCTTTATCGGTTACCACCACTTCTTCTTCCGCATCGGCCTTCACTTCTTTTTCCGGAGCTTTCTTGCTTAATTTCACACTCAGACTCACCATACTGCGGTTTGCCGCATTGTCTGCGATGGTTGCCGTTGCATTATCTATGCTCATATACCCTTCTTTGCTGAATGTCACGGTGTACACCTTCTTGCTGTCCACTGTCAGTTTATAAGCCCCTTCCGCATCCGTCGTAGCCGTTACTTCACCGGCTTTCACTTCTACACCGGACAGCGCGGTCGTTCCTTCCGTCACTTTACCTGCAATGTAGTATTCTATTGTTTTTTCGGCAGGATCCACTACAATTTCCGGTTTCTTCTCGTCTTCTCCGAAAGAGCATCCGGTTGTTCCCAAGGTCGTTGCCATCAGCAACACACCTATCTTAAATAAGTCACTCTTTTTCATAATCATTTTTGTCATTAAGAAAATATTAAAACTGTTTTTTGTTTCTCTCTTTTTCGATACTTTTTATCAGGAAATGCCGTATATATTCCGGCTGAAAGAATCCGTTGCTCCGGTTTTCTGCCGGTCGTGTCTGATAGGTATATCCCATTTTCCTATCGGCATACTCGCCCCACGACACCATGCTATATTCGGCGGCAAAAAACTCAGCCGGCTTCATCCTGACAGCATGATTCCGGTTCCATTTCTTTCCGGGCAGGGGGATGGCAAAATGAAATCCTCCGTTAACTTCTCCTTCCACATACATGGCATACACTCCTACGGCATACTCTCCGAAGTGGCGTGTGCAGTCTCCTCTCAGCCCATAGTCTCCATACAAATATCTTCCGGCCTGTAGGTCGAGTTGAGTATTGAATTGCGGTACATAGAGCGAACCTTTCACGGCTGCATTGATTCGTTGACGGGTACCGATATACCATCCGGCGTCCGTGATGGCCGAGTATCCGGTTGTGCCTATCTGCGCTCCCAGCTCCACCCGTCCGTTGCCGGTACGATATTTCACTTCAGCCTGCGCTCCGATCCGATGATTGGTAAAGTTGCCTGCCACGATGCGGGCCAGAAAATTATTCCGGAACCTTATTTCCTGTGAAATCGTCATTACCCCCGGACGTATCTTTTTGTATTCGCCCTTCATATTGGTTGCGATGGGGAAGACCACCTGTGCCGTTGCTTTCGCTCCTTTCCACAAGTCCATTTCTACAGCCGGCGACAGATTGACTCTGTACGAATACAGTTTATCGAAAGTGGAGTTTTCCAGTGACACTTCCGGATACAGGACGATGTCCGCTTTCCATGCCGAGCGGTTGATCACCCCTGTGCTTCCTTTCAATAGTCCCATAGGGCGGTCGGTATCATAACTCATCTCCATCCGTTCGTACACCTCTTTCAATGAAATCCCACCGGATTTATAGCCCGCTATCAACGTATCCGGCAGGCTGATGCTGAGTTGCGGAATACCGTTTCCGTCCAGTGCCACCAGTTCCAGGTTGCCGTTGCCCATTCCTTCCATTCCTGCGATGATTGCTTTTCCCACTCCGCGGTAGGTTCCTCTGTATACATTGTCCTCAAAGGCGGCAACAGTCGTTCCTCCCGTTTCAATGGTCCGGATATTTTCCATACCCAGCTCCCTGAGCTTTTGGGCGACCTGTGCATGGACAGTGATAGAGGAGGAGAGGAGCAGGCCGATTATTATTGTCAATTGTTTCTTCATACAGCTTAATGGATTAAGACACATTCATATCGTATTCCTCCGGAGATACATTTAAATTCGCGGGTAAACACGTTCAGTGAGAGATGTTTCCACAACTTTGCGGCTGCTCCTACATTGAATCCGTCGGAGTCATATTCGGCCATGATGGACAGTGGTTTGCAAAAAGAGGGAGTATAGCTGAGGCCGCCGAATATGCCGTCCTGCAAGGTATACTTGTCTTTACTTAATGGATAATAATATCCTGCGGTTGCTGCCAGCCGGTGTTCGCCTATCATGAAACTTTTTGTGGCCACTCCATATACGGATGCGAAATAATTGTATCCTTTATCTTTGAACGGATCGTTACTGCCAATGACAATTGCCGGCCAGTATTTACCCTCCTTCAGCGGGCGGAGCCTTACAGATAACGATCTGTCTTGCTGATTGAATTTAGGCTTCTTAGCCATGTAGTCACTTTTCAGCAAGATGCAACGGTAATTCAATTCCAGGAATGAAAAGAAGGTGATGTTCACGAAATAGTTTCCGGAGTTGTATTTAAAAGGATTCAGTTCTTCAGGCAAATAGTTACCGCCGATCATGAAGGTACCTGTCTGTTGCATCTCGGCGGTCGGAATGTTCATCATTCCTGTTGTCCCCATGGTATACTGTGCCTTGATTCCTGATGTTATCATCATTACACAGACCGTTAATACTGCTTTTTTTAGCCTCATTGATTGATGTTATATAGAGAATTTTTCTTTGGTGATGTTCCACAGGAACAAGGCATTCCCGATGATATACCGGCGCCACATGCGCCTAGGCTCTTTGATCAAGCGATACAGCCATTCCAGTCCGTGCTCTTGCCACCGGACCGGAGCACGTTCCACCGTACCCGCAAAGAAGTCGAATACCGCTCCGATGGTTCCTATATGTCCGTTCACCTCCAGTGCATCCAGATGCGTATACGCCCATTTTTCTTGTTTGGGAGCCGTCATGCCTATCCATAATAAGTCCGGCTTTACCGCATTTATGGCATCTATCATCATTTGATTTTCTTCTTCTGTAAATTCCGGTTTGTAGGGTGGGGAGTAAGTCTCTATTCGAATATTCGGATATACGGTTTTAGCTTTTTCTTTGATCAGTTTAAGTGTATTTTTGCTGCTTCCCAGAAAGTAGCAAATACCTCCTTTCCGGTTCAGCCGTTCCATTTCATATTCAAAGAGATCCCATCCGGCAGTACGTTCTATGCTCTCTTTTCGGAGCCATCTAAACGCCAATACCATGCTTGCTCCGTCAGGAATCAGTGCTCCGCCTTTGAGTAAGGCTTCTGCAAATTCAGCATCTTTCAGCGCCGTATTATATGAATGGGCGTTAATCGTGTTTATCAATAATTTACCTTCGGGCAATATAGATAAGTCGCTCCTGTGCTTCAGGAGTGAAACTGTTTTGAGCTTCAACATGTTTCTGAGATGGAATGGGTAGTTATAAGTACGCTACGCTGCTACCTGTCACGAAGAGCAGGCTTTGGAATTATGGGGTAAGAATTTCTTTGCAAAGGTATGCTTTTTCCGATAAAGAGGAAAGTATTTATTAAAAAAGATATCATACATATTATTTTTATGGCTTGTATCTTTTACTCATTCTTGTGACAATACTTTTTCATATAGACTGACCATCTGTTTGGCTTTATTGTCCCACGATAGTTCCTCTTGACGGACTCTGCAATTTTCAGACATTTGCTTAAGTACGTCTCTATGGTTAAACAGATATGTTATCTTCTCCGCAAAATCGTTGATGGATTGTTGCGGAGTAGATAGGGGAATTTTTATCCCTACTTGTTCATTGACAGAATCTCCATGGCCACAGGTGTTAAAGCATAATACAGGTAGGTTGTTACTGAATGCTTCTAATATAACATGTGGAGTACCTTCTGCTATACTAGTAAAAAAGAATAGATCGCAAATTCGCATCAGTTTTTGGACCTCTTCATGGGAAATTCTGCTGTGCCATACACAATTACTTTCAATCTTTAACTTTTTCGATATATCTTTATATTGTAATTCTTCTTCTAAGCTTCCTCCAACAATATGTAATCTTATATTCAACTTTTTGATTGTTGCGATTGTTTCTAAGGCGAGGGTTAGTTGTTTAGTGAAAATAAATCGACCCACCCAAAGGAGCTCTAAAGAAGTATTATTATGTTTAGGAAATACTAATGGGACATTTGATATTTCACAACCTGATTCATTTATTAAGATAGCATTGCATTGAAAATATTTTTTTAATGCTTGTTGCGAGTCTGATGATGCCGCTATCACGAAATTTGCCTTATTGATAGCATTCTTGACCCTTATTGCAGTGCTTAATTGTAGTATATTTAATATGTTTTTGCTATATATGAATAATTTGTTTTTCCATCCGGCTTTACTTAAGTATGATGTTGGAAATTTTTCTTTTGCATTTATTGGTCCCCAAATAAATGGAACTCTTTCAATTTTCCAAAGATATCCGGGCTCCCTAAAGCCGATCATGTTAAGTTGGTGTATGATGTCTATTTGATTGTTTTTTATGATGTTATTTGCTATCTTTAAGGTCTTTGCTTGCCATGAATTGTAGTAATAATAAAATCTCCAATCTCCTTGATTCCAGCACATTTTTCTTATTTCCTTTGATACTGGATTATAGTAGAAATGCATATTCTCAGCTTGGGGGAGAGTCGAAAGTGCTTCTTCTATGTTACGTTGGAATTCTCCTTCAGTGATGATATGTAAATTACAATGCTTGGCGAGGTAACTGCACCAGTTCCAAGCCATACCTGGCTCACTTCCCATTTTAGGGGAGCATGCGTATGCATTTATTAGGATATTTAACATGTTGTTGGTGATTTTGTGTATAGAATACAGATCAGAATGGATTCAATATGGATTTCCAATTATATTCTTGATCTTTGAATGTCTGTGAAAATATTCTGGAAACGCACCTGACTATATAGGCGACTATTACAATGGCGATGAATATGATTAATATATTAAATGGGAAAACATTATTTAGTTTATCTGTCAAAAGTTTGCCTTGTACAAGATAAATTTCCAGACATAATCCTCCTATTAACCTAATGAAACATTTTACTTTTGTATTGTTATATAGCCTTTTTGCATAACTTGAATTACATAATTTATAAAGATATAAGGTAATACCTGCTAATGGGACAAGTGATAGGATTTGTAAACATTCTAAAGATGGAGTTTTCCATGTAATATGGAGGATTCCATAGAAGCAGATTACACAACATATCAGTTTTACGCTATCTGTTTTTGAATGTATGCGCCAAGAATGCTTTGTCACTCCAATAATACCTCCTAACAGCATGAATATAAAATAGTGACACCACTTGAAGTAGGTGTCTCCATACATGTTATAACCTGTTGTCTGAGGTATGAATAGATACCATATAATGGTGATGACTAATACACATGCGAATACTGATTTCAGGTGACACATGAAAAATTTCTGTATAAAATAAAGTATAATATAATAGAGCATAATGCAACTGACGAACCAACCTCCTCCGGATATAAGAATATCCTTCATATTATGATTGTTATCGAAAAAGATGGAACTAATGATAGCCCAAGCGAATATAGTCGGATAGATTCTGTTTATCCTTCTTTTATACCAATTGTCAAAGCGTCCCATTCTTCCGTAAAAAAGAGTAAACCCGGAACAAAAGAAAAATAATACATCTCCAATGGCGCCTCCTGTGGCGAGTTGCTCATAGGGATGATATAAAACATCCATATGAGAGTTTGTTATTGCAATGGCCGCTAAACATTTTAATATATCTATACTCGTATCTCTGTCTTTCATTGATTGTTTAATATTAAAAATTAAGTATATAAATGATCGTATATAGAGCTCAATTCATTATTTATCCGCTTTGTAGAGAAATTGTTTTCTACAAATTTCTTTGAGTAGCGGGACATGGACTGTCTCAGTTGTCCATTGGACATTAAATAATCTAATTGATCAGCGAGTCCTTTATAATCTCCAAAATTAAAAATACACGCGTTTTTGTTTTCTTCTATTACATCTGGCAGACCACCAACAGGGGTGGTTATTACAGGAATTCCATATGCCCACGCTTCTAATACTACCATTGGAAAACCTTCTCGGTATGAACACATGCAGAAAATGGAAGCATGTTGGAAGTACTCCTCTTTCTGCTTCCCTACGATATAACCGGTGAATTCAACTTGTTCTGGCGTGAGTTCTAATTTTGACGCTAGCTCTTTGGCACTGTCTGTTTCACCATCTCCCATGATAATCAATTTCCAATCTCTATATTTACCGCTGATTTCTTTAAATCCCTTTAGTAAGACATCGTATGCTTTGTTTTTATTTAAATGCGCGGCATAAATAATCGTTTGGGTGTGATACGAGTAATTTATAGAGCGGACAGGAGTATATGGATTATATAGGTACTGTACAGGAGTGGTGATATGAGGGAATAAGACTTGCAATTTATTTTTCCAGATTTTAGCGAGTACTAAGACTAAATCAGATTTTTTCATGCAATATTGAAATAATCGGCTTTCTTTGTATTCTTCGATTTGGTTACCTACATGTAAGTGGAGTATTATCTTTTTTCGCGCAAATTTTGCTAATAAAAAGACTGGTAGCTGTACAATTAAACTGATGTCCGGAACCGCATGGAAATGAATGATATTATATTTCCATATCGTGAAAAAAGCGATGACGTACGCTTTCGTACATTGTATCAGCTTTTGTTGATAAGTACCTTGTATCTGTGTTCCTAACCAATAGCATTGATATTGATTCCAAAACGGACATTGTTTTAATATGCTTATCACAGTGGTGACTCCTCCTTTGCTTTTTTCAGCGGAGCCGACCATCATGACTCTTATTCGTTTCATTATTCGTTATTTTAATGGCTGATACTCTTTCATGAATTCTCTTATTTCCGCTATGGTGTATCTTTGGGAGGAAGGATACAACATCTCCTCATGCTTTAAGATCTCGTCAACACTGAACCTGTATTTTAACAGCTTGGCGGGAACACCTCCTATGATTGAATAAGGCGGGAATGATCTATTGATAACAGAACCGGCGGCGATCACGGATCCTCTTCCGATGTGGACTCCTGATAATACAGTCACATTAATGCCAAACCATGCATCTCCTTCAATAATCACATCTTTGTCGTTATCGTTTTTTTTGGATACATTTCCATCAAACATAAAATGGCCAACGGCATCAGTTCTATGATTTCCTGTTATGATCTTCAAATATGGAGCTATACCTACTTTACTTCCGATATATACTTTGGCTTTTGTTGAATATATAACAGCATAACGTGCAATGCGAACGTCTTGAGATATATATAAGTTTTCTATTCCCTTAAAGATGGATGTCGAAGGCTTTAACATTACATTTTTCCCACATGATCCCATTTGCTGTTTATACCCATAAGACAATATTTTATCCCAAATATATTCAATTATATTTGCGAATAGGGTGATCACTTTTCCTATATTTTTCATGACTTTTAAAATTTAGAATCTGATTTTCGATAATAGTATCAGTAATAAGACGCAATGGTGTCTTTGTAACTCTATTACTAATCTGTGTTTCAATGGCAATGACTGATATGGATACCTTTTATAAATCGATTTCCATATCTGATCTTTGACGATCACGCGTATGACGTCTCGTTGTTTAGCATATGGGATGTTGGATTTGGATACTTTTAGTAATGTGGAACGAGTATTACTGATCAGCAGCCGATCTGCTCTTTGCTCTATTCCCGTAAGATGACCGTATCTTTGAAGGATGGTCGCATGTAATATCTTATATTTTTCAAATCGATCTTCCCTGTAAGAGTGGGTCAATGATTCAGGGTTGTTTTGGCAATAATAGTAAAATGTGTCGGAGATAAATGCGACGGTTCTGGCTTTTGACAAACAATCTATATTAAAAATCAAGTCTTCTGAGATCAATTCTTTTTCTGAAAAAAATCTTAGGTGGTATTTGTCTATTAATTGACGCGAATAGATGCCTATGCAGGATGAAACCTGAAAGATCCTGTCTTTATTTTCTTGTGGAAGAGAGCCAATCATATCTAATATTAAGTTCTCTATTCTTTCTTTTGTGTTAAATAGATTGCGCTCGGTTCGTAACGAGCTGTTCAGGTGAATGCGATTGTTGGAGTCCACTTGATGATAACTGTTGCTATATACAATGTCACTGCTGGAAGAAATGGCGGTATCGTAAAGCTTTTGAAACATGGCTGTATCCACATAGTCGTCTGAGTCGACGAACGCGATATAGTCTCCTATGGCGACCTCCAGTCCGCTGTTTCGAGCGAAACCTAATCCTTCGTTCCTTTTATGAATGACTTTGATCCGTTTATCCACTTGCGCGTATTGATTGCATAAATAGGGGCATTTATCAGTGGAACCGTCATTGACCAGTATGATTTCAATATTTGAGATGGATTGTCCGGTTAAAGACGTGAGGCATCTTTCGAGATATTTTTCTACATTGTACACCGGTACGATTATACTCACACATGGATTTTTCATTTTTTGAAAACTTTAAGATATATTCTTTATATAATATAAACGGAAAAGCGAGAACTAAATAGATGAGATAAGCACTGTTGCTTCTCAGTGACGCATTATACCATATATTGAGTATTGCGAGAAGAATGACGGCTATCGTAAAATCGAAAATAAACTTATTTTTAAATCTTTTTCTGATGGTAAAGCATGCAAAAATAATGGATATGAAGAAAAGTACATATAAGATGAAACCGATCCAGCCTTGTTCCAATAATATATATGATGTCAAAAAGAAATGGTATGCCATATAGGAATATTTAGCGTAAAAAGCTGTGGGTATCACCGTCGATGCGCTGCATGACCCCAGTCCGAAGCCTATATATTTGTTTATATTGTTATCGTAATAAAATTTATCATTTATCTTAGAAATTGCGATACCTCTGTTTAATCCGCCGTCATCAAAATTATACCCTCCTTCTTGGTTTACGTAACTGGTGACGGTATCTGCATTGAATAGATTGTCGAAATATTTTTGCGAGTAGAAGGATAGGATAAGGAATGCCCCGACAAGTAGAATGATACAAGATAAACCAATTAGATATTTACTACGGTTGGATCTGAAATGCATGATGATGGAGAGAATGATAAACCCCAAAATGATATACATTAAAAATTTGATTTCGGCAAGGATCGATAGCGATAAAATAATGAATAAGTTTATCGCTAACTGTTTGATGTTTACATATTTCTTGAAATAGCCTAACAAGTAATACGATAGCATGATGCAGCAAAACAAAACCACTCCGGCATTCACTCCCGTTGTGATTCCGAATAAACCACCGTTTTCATCTCCTGTTATGTTGAAGATGAAATATTGTATGACACTCGCTATAAAGTTTGAATATAAGAATATTCTTAAGATTTTTAATATCTTAAAGATATCTTTTTTGTTGAGGAATAATACGCAACTGAAAAAATAGATGTAGTACCGAAAAAAACTCCTGAATTCCCATGCGAACATCGCTACTGACTGTCCGTTTATGATCCACGAAAACAGAGCTATAGCTAAGAGCATGCTCAGAATGATTATGGGATATAGTGATGTGTATATCTTTAATTTGTAGAAGCATGAATTATTCTGGGCTATTTTTACGAAAAGTATAAGATTAATTAAGTCTGTAATATAAATGGCTGTATCTGGTACTACCTTTGCACCGATTAGCAACCCAATGCACATGACGATGTATAATTGAGCGTATATGAGTGTTTTTGCCGATATATTCATTGCAATATAGAATATATATGGGACATAGTTTTATCTACTTCGAATATTTGTGATCTTTCTTTTGCACGTTTCTGATAATCTGCCAATGTTTGAGGATGGTCCACTAAGTATTGGATAGAGGATGCAACGGCTTCCGCCGATAGCTCGGTTATGATTCCATACTGATCGGATAACAACTCAACCGGGCCTGTTACGGCGGTTGATATGACCGGAACTCCCAAGCATAAAGCTTCACAAACGACAAGTGAGAAGCCTTCCATATCAGATGTTAATACAAATATATCTGCTTTCCTGATGTATGGGTATGGGTTTTCCTGAAACCCTAAAAGATGAATTTCTTTTTCTAAATGCAATTCTTCTTGTAATTTCCTGATTCCGGCCTCCTCCTGACCAGTTCCCAGTATCCAGAAATCTAAATCATATTTTTTATCTTTTAATATTTTTGCTGCGTGAAGAAGCCTGTCGAATCTTTTCAGTGGGACTAATCGTCCTGCCGCGCAGATAGTAAATCTATTTTTCTCGATATGGGTAGTCTTCAAGGATTTTTGTATAATCTCTTCTTTGTCGATTATGTTGTAGATAACCGTTTGTGGCGTTGTGGTTTTAAAAGTCTGATTGAACATGTTTCGGGAGTCATTCGATACAAAAACGGTCAGGTCTGTTGAATTGTAGAACTTTTCCTCTTTTTGAAAGCTGCCGAAAGCGGATAGGCTCCAATGGTTTTGTAATAAGTCCGTGTGCACCCATGTTATATTTTGTTCGCTCTTATTTAATAAGCAGGAGTGTATTTTAGCGGCAGGACCTTCCATAAAAGAAATGATCGCGTCGTAATGTCTCTTTCGGAAAGAGAAACGGACGATCACTTTTTCCAAAGCTTTTGATAATCGCATCTTATGGAGTATTTTCCCGAAAAGACGGGTCTTGTCGCTCTTGTATATAGAGATGGTCCTTACTTCCTTGGGAATTGACTCTAAGTATGGACCGACCTCGTAAATGAGCAATAAATCAATGGCGTAGGTGTTGTAATCGAAGTTTTTAAGAATGTCTGTTAGTACTTTCTCAGTCCCTCCGCCAGATAAACTTTCTTGAATAATTAAAATTCGTTTCATGCGTTTTTGGATCTTTTTATCCTTAATTTTTTGATATAGGAAATCACTAAAAGACGTTCGTCCGGTTGTAGCCCTATGAGGTAAACACTGAGAGAAACTGAAATTACGGATACAAGGATGCATCCCAATAGCCTCCCGATACCTATAGGAATCAAGAGGTGAAAAGCTATAGGTATGATGATGGCTATCAGTGAGACTTTGGTGATTCTGAACAATACTTTCTTAAAAAAATCTGTGATGGATAAAGAGATAAGCTGTTTCAAAAGAGATAGGCGGATCATTAGCAATACGGCGGATATTCCTCCATAGATATAGAGGGTGCTTTCTGGAGTGCCGCCTAATTTCAGCATGAGATACGAAACCGGAAAATTTAGCATTAATACTAAAGAGGTTATTGAATAGTATCTGCGTATTTTACCTGTAGCGCTCGCTATGGTACTGAGTAGGCTGGCCAAAACATCGATCAGCGATGTAACGATCACCAAACGGCTGAACGTAACTGTATAATCAGGGATAATGCCTAACCAGATCTTTAAAATCTGTTCAGTTTCTAGTAGTATGGGAAGTGACAAAAAGAGTAGCAAATAGAAAGATAGGCATGTGCTTTGAAAAGTGAGGTCAAACATGTCATTCAATTCTTTTGAAGCGTAGCGTTTGATAATCTGAGGTTTGACCGCCATTTGAAAGTTAATCGAGAAACGTGAAATCGCTCCGCTTATTTGATAGGATATTCCTCGTGCCGCATTTACCGTTGGATTAAAAAAAATGTTTAACAGTAGATTGACTCCTTGAAGCGTAATGATCCATGATGATTCTCCCAGCATGCTCCAACTGGCGAAACTGATCATGCTTTTCAATAACCGTTTGTTTAAGATACACTGAAAATGAGATTCTTTGAAAGATCTTATACAGTAAAATATGTAAAAAGCGGATATGATCAATGATATGAAAAGGTTGAGCATCGCATATAAAACGAGCTTATCGGATTCGCTGATCAATAATATGAAAACGATGACTAATTTCAGTACGACTTCTACTATGCTTATATACGCGTATATGTTCATCCTTTCATTGGCTATGATGATGGCGTTATATGGTACTTGGATGATGGTGCACAGGCAAGTTAAAATAGAGAATTGATATACCTGAAAAACCGCGTCGGCTCTTGACTGGGGTACATTCAGATATTCTTTGATAAACCATAATCCGATTGTTTCGGCGAGAATTAAAACGATTAAAGCGATGGTGATATGCGCGATCAGGGAGGTATTGAATATATCCCTGAGGTTTTTCTGATTGTTTTTTCCTAACTCAAAAGAGAGAAATCGCTGGACGGATATAGACATGGACGCGTTTAAAAAACCTAACATGGCTATGGTTCCGCCCACAACATTGTAAATACCGAAATCTTCCACGCCAAGGATGTTCAGTACGACGCGTGAGGTATATAGTGTCACACCCATTACTAATAACATCCTGACGTATAACATCATTGTATTCTTGGCTATTCTTTTATTGTTTTCTGAAGTACTCATCAGTCTGTTTACGGGTTAATGTCTGAAAATGACACGTGACACAGGGAATACCGCTTGGCAGCGGATTCCTTATGGACGCTATTTAATGGGATTGTTTCTTAGCTTTAACCGAGGCATACTGCCGCCTGTCGTATTCCGCTTGTTATGAAATTTATTTTGCATTCGAGCATTAGCATTGTTTCCACCTCAAGTACTCTAGACATCTTTTCAGGATTACTATTTCCGGTGCGTGATCTATCTCTTTGAAAATTTTTTTGAAATCGACATCGTTTTTGCTGGTTACGGATTTCATTACGGATGTAAACTGTTTAAGATAAGAGGTATAGTTGGAGTCCTCCATATAGATATCTGATTCTTTTGCGTATTTCAGTAAAAACGTCCATAGCGGGAAAAATTATAATCAGATAATGAAGCTTAGAACGATGCTTTTGCAAGGATAATGAAGGCGTATGAATTATTTCGTAGAATTCGTAAACGCATCTTACTTGTCATTTCTTTAGATGAATTCCCATGTTAAAAACAAATCAATGCCAATTTCATACATTTCCTGTAATTCCTGATCTGTAACCCGTTGTACGGTTGTATTACCCGATTGCATATTTATGAAATAAATAGCGATTTTTGCATTTTGTATATAGACTTACTTTTTTATCATTTTATCATCCGTTACACCTTGATTTCGCTTTCGATAGTATTATTGTAGAATAGCTCGGATATGTTTTCTACCCGGATAAATAGCTGCAGATCTTTCTTTTTCATGAATTTCAAAAATGGCAGGCAGAAGAGAGGTAAGGCTTTCAGCAGATTGCTTTTGCCTACATTGGTTTACCTATCAGCTGGTTTGTTTGTTGGCAGTCTGCGAGTTTGATATCTTTAGCCGATTTAAAATTCTCTATATGATATGTTTTGAATGAACTGTGGCATTATCCTTTGTTTTTCTTTTTTCAGTTAATACTTAGTTTTAGCATATCTTTTTGTTGATTTCCACTCTCTCCACGAACCCCACCGGCATATCCACATGGGCGCAGCCCAGCATATCCAGCCTTACCGCCACCTTGCTTTTGCCGTCGATGGTCACCAGCTCGCCTTCCAGTCCGGCGAGGGGGCCTTTGATGACTCGCACCTGTTCGCCGGGGGCGAGGGGGGAGGAGCACACTTCGATGGCTTCTTCGGAGTAGTCGAGCATGAAGCGGAAGCGCTCCATCTGCTCGTCGGGGATGACGGCGGGGGTGCTTTGTCCGCGCAACACCATGTAGCGGCTGACGGACGAAAGGGTCAACACTTCGGCACGTTCTGCCGGGTCGACGTGTACGAAGATCATCATCGGGATGACTACGCGCTCGATCTTTTTGCGGCGGTCGCTCCATTGATGGATTTCTTCCTGCACGGGGAGGAAACTTTCGATGCCCATTGCCGTCAGGCGGTCACGGGTTTTCTTTTCGTGATAGAGACGGACATAGGCGGCAAGCCAGGATTTCATGTCTGATTGGGAGTATGGTTTGAGAAAGGGGAGGGAGGGTCGCTCCCGGATACGCTACGCGGTTACCTGTCACAGTTGCCTGCTGGGGTAAACCGAATCTTACGTTTGATTTTGCTGCAAAGATAGATATAATTTTACTAAATGCAACAAATTGTTTATGAAAATAGAAAAAATAATGAATTTTTAATCTTTAGGTGTTACTTTTGTAAGTTTTAATAATTAACATATCTTTTAATTTTAATGATTATGGAAAAAAAACGACAAATTTAAGAGTCCGAACGAATTGCTTAAAGAGTTGTCCGGACAGGTGTTTGCCCTGGTGCGTGAGCTTCCCAAACCGCTTTCGAGAGAAGAGATGCGGGAGTTGAAACGGTTGTGCCGCTTCCTGAACAATACGGTGAAGGATCAGGAGCGGAAACAGGAGGTGAGAAAATAAATCCGGGTGTTAAAAAGAACCGGTAGACGGATGGCGAAAGTGGGGTGCGGGTGGGTGTGGAGGCTTTCCGAAGAGACTTTTACGGCGGTTTTAACATTCGGAAGTGTAAAAAGTTTGTTGTTCTTTTGCATCATGGTTCATTGCAGAGGATGCGCAGTGGCAAGGGGTTTGCTTTGTGCGCTTGGCGGCGGATCGGGATTAAAAACATTAAAATTTAATACTCAATGAAAAAGAGAGAGTTTAAAATTTCCTTTTTCCTCCATGTGTGGGAAAAGAAAGCGGAAGAGATTTCGCTGGAAGAGTTTCATAATGACCTCAGGGGAGCACGCTGGAAGGTGCTTGCCGAGTCGTACCGGCGGTGGATGCGGACGGGCATGACCGAGGAGGGCAAGAGGCTGAAAGGGGCGCTGAATGCGGTGGTAGTGGCCGGCAAGTGCCGGGGCGGACATGCGGCGAACCAGGTGACCGAGCTGAACGGACTGGCGCTGTTCGACTTTGATCATTGCCTCGAGATGCTGGCCGGGATGAAGGAGAAGGCCGGGGCGCTGCCTTATGTGGTGGGGGCTTTTGTCAGTATCTCGGGTGAAGGGCTGAAGCTGATTGTGCGCATCGATGCCGAGAATGCCGGGCAATATGCGGTGGCTTATCCTGTCGTTGCCCGTGAGTTGGAGCGGGTGCTGGGGCATCCTTGCGATATGTCGTGCCGCGATCTGGGACGGGCGTGCTACGCTTCGTATGATCCGGAGGCGTACTATAATTCCGGTGCCGGGGTGTTTCCGTGGCGGGAGCAGGTGGACGGGCTGTTGCAGGCGGAAGGGGAGTGTTCCGCGCAGGCGGTGGGCAAGGCTTGTCCGGCGGGCGTTGCTTCCGAAGCGGGGGATGGCTTTATGCAGGTTTTCCTGAATGATTTTGATGCCCGGAATCCGTTTGTGGCGGGAGGGCGCCATGCGTTTGTGCTGAAGCTGGGACGTGTTGCCCGGTATAAAGGTTTTTCGCCGGAAGAAATGCGGCTGTTGCAAAAAGCAGTGGTTGAGAAATACGCGCAGGCTGATTTCGGGAGCGGAGAAATAGAGAAAACATTATCGTCTGGTTATCAGTATGTTTCTGCCAGGAAGGCGGACGCTGTCATGGCGAGTCAGGGGCCAAAAGTCCAAGGGCCACTCTATGCGCCAGAGGAGGGGGAGAGTGAAGAGGATATGGAGGATGTGTTGTTCGGAAAAAGTGAAGAATTTCGTCGGGTGGCTCCTTACTTTCCCGAAGAGGTGTTTGAGCATTTGCCTGATCTGCTTGCGCAGGGGGTGAAGGCGGCCGGCAGTTATCGGGAACGCGATATGTTGCTGATGGCGATGATCACCAATATCAGCGCCTGTCTGCCCGAGGTGCGTGTATTGTACGATCAGGTGTATTACTCGCCGCATCTGTATTACATGGTGATAGCCCATGCGGGAGGCGGAAAGGGGGTGGTGTCTCTGGCCGGCTTGTTGCCCGGAGAGATTCACCGCTATTATGAGAAGCAGAACGAGGAGATGCGCCTGGTGTATGATAAGGCCTTTTTTGAGTGGGAGCTGGAGTTGAAAAAGGCGCAGGCGGAAAAGCGTTCGCCGGATTTTTCGCTACGTCCCAAAGAGCCTGTCCGTAAGCTGTTGACGCTTTCGCCCAATGTGTCGAAGAGTATGCTGATCAGTGCATTGGAGGAGAGCGGCAAGCTGGGGTGCTGCATCAATGCTACGGAGCTGGACATGGTGTCGGGAGCTATCCGGAATGATTACGGAAAGCACGATGATGTGTTTCGGGCGGCTTTTCAACACGAAGTGGTTTCGGCCGATTTCAAGGTGAACGGCCGTCAGGTGGTGGCCCATAATCCGCATTTGGCGTTGTGCCTTGCCGGCACTCCCAACCAGCTGGTGCGTTTCATTCCTTCGTTGGAGAACGGTTTGTACAGCCGTTTCCTGGTGTATACGGGCCAGAGCGATTGGTGTTGGCGTTCGGCTGCCCCGCGGGAGGGAGGTGAAGATCATCGGGCGATGTTTGCCCGCCTGAGCGGCCGGTTGTTGGAGTTGCACCAGTTCTTGCTTCAGTCTCCCACGGAGGTTACGTTTACGGCTGCACAATGGGAGGAACATACGTCTCGTTTCTCCTCACACTTGTCCGAGGTGGTGAACGAGCGGGATGATTCGCCGGGAGCGATCGTGCTTCGTCACGGGCTGATGGCGAGCCGGATAGCAGGGGTGCTCACTGCCCTTCGCAAGGGAGAGTGCGCCTGGGCGATGCCGCAGTATGTATGTTCGGACGAGGATTTCCATACCGCTATGTTGATGACGGATGTGTTGTTGGAGCATAGCTTGCTGCTGTCCACCAGTGTGCGGAAGAGCGAGAGTAAGTCCGGGCCCCTGAAGCCTTATTTCAGGTTGCGTCCGGTATTACAGACTTTTTCAGGAACTTTTACTTATAAGGATGCGATGGATCGGGCGGTAGAGATGGGGATTCCGGTAACCACTTTTAAACGGCTATTCAGGAAGACGATAGAGCTTAAAATTATTGATAAAGAGGGAGATATGTATATCAGAACGCGGCGGGGCTGGCGGGAGACTGACGCATAGAGTGGCCCTTGGACTTTTGGCCCTCGGAAAACACCGGAGCAAACGAATGAATGTATGAAAAAACTCTTAAGCCTTTTCCGAAAAGACTTAAGAGTTTAGAGGAAAAGACTTGGATGTTTCGAGGGAAACGTCTAAGTCTTTTTCGTGTTTTTCACCACAGATTACACGGATTAACACAGATTAAAATTTAAAAATCGATTCCGGGGAAAATTCAATTCTCCATCCGTGATAATCTGTGTAATCTGTGGTGAACTGAATGATTCCGGGGAAAATTCAATTCTCCATCTCTGATAATCTGTGTAATCTGTGGTGAATTCAAGGTTCTCCCAGGTAATACACGATCAGCCGGACTTCCCGTTTAAGGAAGCTGTGGCGGTATTTGTTGTAATTGACATCGGACAGTGCCTGTGTCAGGGCGGTGTTTTTACGCATCCAGCGGTAGAGTTTCTGCAGGGCGAGCACGGGGTCGAGTCCCGGGCAGTAAAGCTGTGCAAGTTCGGCTTTGGTGTACGAGCGGATGATGAAATCGGCTTCGGTTGTGTCTTCTTCTTTTCTTTGGTTCATGGCTTTGATTATCTGATTGTTACATACTGTAAATGTACGGAAAAATATCCGGAATGCAGTGTGTTTTTATATTCTTTTTTCCTCAAACTTTGTCATCGGTCCTCTTTCTTTGTCATTGGAGAATCGGGGGTGTCGTATCTTTGAAATGTGATTGAAAAACAGATGTTTAACTCTAAAAAGAAAGTACGATTATGAGTAAAGAAGTTACGTATTCGGTAGTGGCGCGCAAGAACATGCTGAAGAAGGATGATCCCGCCAAGTATTATGCCCAGGCACAGGCCAGCGGCGATGTGGGGCTGGACGAGATCTCGACCCGGGTGGAAAAGGCCTGTACGGTACATTCGGCGGATGTCGTGGCGGTGCTGAAGGCGCTGGAGGATGAAATGGTGGATGGCCTGTCGAGGGGAGAGATTGTCAGGCTGGGGAATATCGGCACCTTCCAGGTGGGCCTGCGAAGCAGGGGAGCGGAGAAGGCGGAGGATTTCAAAGCGGCGAATATCAGCAAGGCGAGAGTGAACTTCCGTCCGGGGCCTGTGCTGGCGGATGCGATGAAGACGCTCAATTTCAGTAAGGTGAGTACGCGGGCGGCGCAGAAAGGCGATGGCGGCGGGGACGGGGATATTGTGGATGACCCGACAGCATAAATTCGCACCACAGATTTCACAGATTATCATAGATGAAGAATTTATTTTCTCTGCAACTGATTTTCATATTTAAATCTGTGATAATCTGTGAAATCTGTGGTGCAAAACAACTTAATATAGCAAAACAACGATGAAGAAGTTACAAAGAATCTTGGAATGGGTGATTGCATTCCTGATGTTTCTCAGTGGGAGGAATGTCGAAAAATGAAGGGGGAAGTATGAGGAAAATCGATTTGATTGTGATTCATTGCTCGGCAACGAGAGAAGACCGGTGTTTTACGGAGTTCGATCTGGATGTCTGCCATCGCAGGCGGGGATTCAACGGGCCGGGATACCACTTCTATATCCGGAAGGACGGGCGGATTGTGTCTACCCGTCCGGTGGAGAAGATCGGGGCGCATGCCAAGGGGCACAATGCGACGAGTATCGGTATCTGTTATGAAGGCGGGCTGGATGCGAGGGGCCGTCCCAAGGATACCCGGACGGAGTGGCAGGTACATTCGATGCGGGTGTTGGTGAAAACGTTATTGAAACAGTATCCCGGCAGCCGTGTGTGTGGCCACCGGGATCTGAGTCCGGACTTGAACGCCAATGGGGAGATCGAGCCCGAGGAATGGATAAAGCAGTGTCCGTGTTTTAATGTGATTGAAGATAAAAAATTACATTGATGTTTTAGAATTGATTATGAATCGCCAAAAGAGTTAATTAAATTAACTCTTTTGGCGGTTTGCTTTTCATGGAATAAGTGTAACAAATAATTAATTCATTATATTTTATAAAATCATAGAGATGCTTTTCTAATTATGCTTTTGTCCGTAGCCGTAGCCATAACCGTACTTCTTTCCGTATCCGTAATAGCGGCCGTATTTTCCGTATCCATAGTAATAGCCGTATTTCCGCTTTTTCATGTCCAAGCCGTTGATTACGGTACACAGGTTGGGGAGCTTGTTGCCCAGGCGGAGATCTTCGAGCAGGGTATAGTCGGCTTTGTGGGTATAGTCGGCGCGGCAGACATAAACCGATAGGTCGGCCACCCGTGCGATGATCTGTGTGTCGGTCACCATTCCGATGGGAGCGGTGTCGAGCACGATATAGTCGAAGTGCTTTTTCAGGATATCGATGGCTTCCACCAATGCCTGGCGTGCCAGCAGTTCGGTCGGGTTGGGCGGTACGGTTCCGCCGGGGAGGATGCTCAGGGTACGGGATATCCCGGAGGGCTGCACCATAGACATCAGGTCGGTGGTCTGCGGGCCGGCCAGGAACTGGGTGATTCCTTTTTCTTTCTGCGAGAGGTTGAAGACCTTGTTGAGTCCCGGCTTGCGGATGTCGAGCCCTACGATGACTACTTTTTTGCCCAGCAGCGAGAGGCTGATGGCGAGGTTGGTGGCTACAAATGTTTTTCCTTCGCCGCTGATGGTAGAGGTGACCAGGATGACTTTATTCTCTTCGCCCAGCATAAACTGCAGGTTGGTGCGGATGCCCCGGAAGGTTTCCGCCATCAGGCTGTTTTCGTTTTCGCGGACAGCGATGCCTCCCGCTTTCCCGTTACCCTCTTCGGCCAGGGGGATGTCTCCGATGATGGGGGCGGAGGTCAGCTTTTCCACATCGGCCCGTCCTTCTATCCGGAACTGGAGTAGCCCCATGACGTAGATGATGGCTACGGGGATGCCCATCCCCATGACGAGGGCTATCATATAGATCGTTTTGGTCTTGGGAGAAACGGGACCGTTGTCCGCCATGGCCTCGTCTACGATCTTGGCGTTGTTGGCAGTGGCGGCCAGTGCGATGGAGTTTTCTTCCCGTTTCTGCAACAGCATCAGGTAGAGTCCGGCTTTGATCTCCTGCTGCCGGGAGATGCTGACGAACTGGCGTTCCTGCGCGGGCGCATTGCTGATGCGGCGGTTGAACTTGCTGGCCTGACGGTCGAGGTCGGCCTTGGTGATCAGCAATCCTTTCTGAACGCTGTGGATGGTGGTCAGGATGTTTTCGCGCATGGCACGGATGCCGCTATCCAGGTTCACGATCACGGGGTTGCTTTCCGAGGAGTTGCGTAGCAGGCGGTTGCGCTGAAGCACCATTTCGTTGTATTGCCCGATCAAGGAGGAGAGTGACTGGTCGGTCAGGCCGACGTTGACGGGTAGCACGGCGTTGATCTTGTCCGGGGCGGAGATATATTCGGCGAGGTAGCGTACGAGGTTGAGCTGGGTGCCGTTCTCGACCCGTTGTTTCTCGTAGGCGGAATTTTCGCTCACAGCCAGTTGGGCGTCGCTGGCAAGGTCCGTCAGTCCGGCATCCCGTTTGAAGGTTTCCAGCTCCTTCTCGGTACTGAACAATTCGTCGTTGATGATGCGGATACGTCCGGCGATGAACTCTTCCGTTTTCTCCGCCACTTCGTTTTTGTCGTTGTTGGTGTTCCGGTTGTAGACTTCGATCAGCCGGTTGATGAAGTCCTCGCCCCGACGCTTGTTGGTGTTTTTGAGCGAGACGATGACGATGGAGGTGTTTTTGGAGGTAGGCTCTACGCTGAGTGCCGCCGCATACCTCTTTGCCGTCTGCATGGGGTTGCTTACAACGGCGGTGAGCGTCTGCGGTTCACTTACTCCGGCGGAGTCGCCGGCAAGGGTGAAGGTGAACGTTCCGGCCGGAGTGACGAGCAGGCCCGGCAGTTTGGAGAATTTTTTGTTGTAGGAGGTTTCCCCGACGGTGGCTTTCACGTCGAGCCGGTTGCCGGGCGACAGGGTGAGTTCGAATACGGCCGGACCCGGCAGCCTGTCTGCTTCTTGCGGGGTGAGCCCCACCAGTACCGGCGAACTTTTATAAAGCTCTACTTCGTTGAAACTGCCTTTGACGGAGTAGGTGGTGTAGAGGTTCAGCTCGCTGACCACATGCTTGACCAGCGTTTTGGAACGTAGTATTTCAATCTCGTTGTCGATGTTCGATACCGAGTTGACCAGCCCCAGGCCCTCGAGCGCGGCGAGATTTCCGCCACTGTTGCCCCCTTTCTTATCGTCCTTGATGATGACCGAGGCCGAGATGTTGTAGACCGGAGTGGTCTGCCGGAGGTGTAGCCATGCTCCTGCCAGGCAGATGATGACCGAGGCTACAAACCAGGGCCACCGGATGACGTAGCGGAACAGGAGGGCATGGAAGTCTATTTTTTCTTCTTTCTCTTCGTATAGATCGTCGTATAAGTCTTCTTTCATTGTCGGGGTTTCTTTATTTGGCGATGGTGATAATTAAACTGGCAAGCGACACGAGCGTGCTTACCACGGAGAACCAGATGGTGGTGCTGGCGCTGATGTCGGCTGTCTTTGCCTTGGTCTTATTGGGGGTGACATAGAGGATGTCGTTCTGTTGCAGATAGTAGTAGGGCGATTGGATGATGTCTGCCCGGTTCATGTTCAGCGTGATGATGTGCTGGTGTCCGTCGGCGTCCTCGCGGATCAGGCGGACATTGTCGCGCAGTCCGTACACGGTCATGTCGCCTGCCATGGCAAGGGCTTCGAAGAGGTTGACCTTTTCGTTGCTGATGGTAAACGTGCCCGGCCTGTTCACTTCGCCGATGACGGAAATTTTATAATTGGCCATGCGAACCGTCACAATGGTGTTTTCTTTGATGTATCCTTTCAGCTTTTCCCTGATCAGACTTTCCGCTCCGCCCTTGGTCAGTCCGCCGATATGGAGGGTGCCCAACACGGGGAAGTCGATGTTGCCCCGGTTGTCGACCAGATATTGCTGAAGGGCCGGTTGGCTGGTCAGGCTTTTTTGTGTATTGCTGACAGGGGTGGATACGGTCAGGTTGAACGGTTCTGCCAATTCCGGATCGCTGCACGATACAACGATGGTGAGCAGATCCTTCGGCAGGATGCGGGCATCATAGAGCTTGGCCTCTGCAACGGCACGTTGCGCCTCTCCCGGGTCTTGCAAGTAGGGTACTTTCTTGTAGGACTGGCAGGAAGCCAGCAAAATACAGGTTAACGTGAAAAAAAGTAGTCTTTTTGTCATTTATCTTAATTTTAGAATATTACTATATGGGGTGAACTCTATTCATTTTCTTTATTTTAATAAGCTTCTTTTTCTCCTTCCAGCGCATTTCTTACGGTTTTATATATAATATATAGATCGAGCATGAAGGTCCAGTGCTCGATGTACCAGATGTCGCGTTGCACACGTCCTTCCATTTGCCATAGTTCGTGAGTCTCTCCGCGGAAGCCGGTGACTTGCGCCCAGCCGGTGACACCCGGTTTCACGAAATGGCGGACCATGTATTTGTTGATCAGTTGTGAGTATTGTTCCGTGTGTTTCAGCATGTGGGGGCGGGGGCCTACTACCGACATGTCGCCCATCAGCACGTTGATGAACTGCGGGAGTTCGTCGATGCTGCTTTTACGCAGGAAGTTGCCGAAGCGCGTTTTGCGGGGATCGTGCAAGGTGGCCTGCAGGGTGTCGCTCTGCGTGTTCACCTTCATGGAGCGGAACTTGTAGCACCAGAATTCCCGTCCGTCTTCTCCACTGCGCTTTTGCTTGAAGAAGATGGGACCCGGCGAGGTGATTTTGATGGTCAGCCCGACAATGACATAGATAATGGGGAAGAGGGTGCAAAGAAACAAGAGCGAGAAAGCGATGTCGAACACACGCTTCCTGAATCGGTTTTCGGCAAAACTGAGCGGCTCCTGGCGGATGCAGAGTACGGGCACGTTGCCCAGGAGCTCGAAGTACATGCGCCGCTTCAGATAGCTGCGCACGTTGGGGACACTGAAAAAGCGTATCAGGTGATTTTCGCAATAGTCGATGATGGGGAGAATCTCTTCGCTGCGGGCCGAAGGCAGGCAACAATAAACCTGCTCGACTCCTCCCTGCTTCAGGCGGTCCACAATCTTACCGGGTTTTCCCAGATAGTTCACCTTTTCGGGGAAGCGGCTGCCGGGCTGGTCGTCAAAGTAGCCGATGACACGGAATCCGGAAGTGACGTCGTCCGTCATTTGATGGTAGAGTTCGATTATATTGCTATTGCTTCCCACCAGAATGATGCTGCGGGAGTTGCCTCCATGCTTACGATAGGACTTCAGGATCTTGCGGAACAATAACCGGTAACAAACCAACAGCAGAGTGAACGCAATGTAGAACAGTAAGAAAAAGCGGGCGGAAAGGATGCCGAAGTTTCCAAAGGTGAGCGCGCAGGAAAAAAACAAGGCGTGTCCCGCACTGTTGCGTAAGGCACGCCATACGATTTGCTCGGGACGTACTACACGGCGGTGCAATATGATACCTGAAGACATGTTGCTAACCAGGTAGCATAAGTTGAGCAATACCAGTACTTGGGGAAGTGAGTGAATGAATGGATCTGCAAAAAATTTGCTCCCCAATAGGGTGTACAAGGACAGAAAGGTGCCATTCAAGAGAATGAGATCTCCGGTGAATACAATCCTTTTAATGACTTTATTGAACCGCAATACCTGTTTCATACTGTACTTTTAGAAATGTTTGCGATAGTTGTCGTTAATGTTTGAATAACTACCATCTTGCTGTGTGCATTGCAATTTGTTCCCTTACTTATTAGGTAATAGAATGCGGAATAGCGAAAAGATATGAAATATAACTTTTAGAGGTTAACTAAACATAAAACAGGGGCTGGATTATATAATTCTGATGTCAAATTATTGCAAATTGTAAACTCCTGTTTGAGTAATTACATCAAACAGGAATTATGACTAATATTTCTATTAAGTGAATAAATTATTTCAAACTGATACTTCAACTAGTTATAATTCACTTTTATAGAAAAGAAATTATCATTTTGTTTGTGGAGTTTCAATTATTATCTCTATTTTTGCAGCGATAAAACAAATGAATCTGTTCTATTACCTAATAAGTAAGGGATCACTTTGTTCTATTACCTAATAAGTAAGAGAACAGCTATTATCACTCCTCTTCCTCTTTCTTAAATCTCACGGCGGCAATCACTTTTTTATTTGCGTTACTGAGCGTTTTGTTATCAAAAGATGCCAGATAAATGTATGTCACCTTCTCTGAAGCATGCCCCATTCCCGCACTGATCACCGAAACCGGAACCCCTTTCTGCAGGGCCGTGGTCGCCCAACTGTGGCGTGCCACATAAGAGGTCAGCGGAGTCTTCAATTTCAGTATTCCGGATATCTGGTTGAGGCGTTTGTTGTATACCCTCAATGCACTTCGGTACTGCTTGTGCCCCTCCTCTCCGGCTGCGCTGATGACGGGCAGCAGATAGACGGATTCTTTGCAAAGCGAGGCATACTTACGCAAGATCACTTTGGCGCAGTTTTCTATGATTACCGTAAGTTGCTGTCCCGTTTTCTGGCGGAAATAAACGAGCATGTTTCCCTGCACATCGGTCTTGCGGAGATGTACCAGGTCGACAAACGGGATTCCCCTCAGGTAGAAGCTTAGCAAGAAGAGGTCGCGGGCAAAATCGAGCCGGCTGTTCTTGCTGAAATCTGCTTCGAGCAGGCGGGAAATGAGGACGGGTGAGATGGCCCGCTTGGCAGTGGGCTCGTTGCCGATGAAAACATTCTCAAACAGCTCGCGGGTGTTGAGCGAAGCTATGTTCTGCTCCGATGCCTGATTGCAGATGGAACGCAACATGCGCATGTAGAGCGAGATCGTGTTGTACCGTTTCCCGTTGAGGATTAAGTATTGCTCGTACTCCTTGATACTCTCGGGAGTGATCTCTTCAAAAGTCAGTGAGGCTTTTCCCGCAAACTTCTGAAAACTGTGCAAAGTGTAGAGGTAGGTATTGGCTGTGCTGTAACGCCCGCCTAACTTCGCTTTTCTTGCTAAAGATTTAATGAATTTTTCTATTTCCATTTTCTTGTTCTTTTTAGTGTGTTCAAGAACACGGTTTATAATAAAAAAGATTTTGAGTGACAGATTGGAAAATATGCTGGAAATTAGTAAAAAATCAATAGCATAAATGTATAGACGAATGAAAGTTTCAGAAATACCCAAGTGGCATGAGAAAAAAGGAACGTAAAAAAGTGTCCCGTATTTGAATGAATAGCCGTTTTTTCGTGGTGTATTAATCATTTAAAAACATGAATTATGGTAATAGCTTATTTGAGAGTAAGTACGGAAAAACAGTTTTTGGCTAATCAGAAGGAAGAGATTATGCGATTTGCAGAGAAGAATGGGTTGTCGATTGACAAGTGGTACACAGAGACCGTAAGCGGAAGCGTGAGCACAAAAGACAGAAAGTTATCAGAGTTATTGAAGAGAATGCATCCCGGGGATACACTGATTGTAACGGAGATTTCGAGATTGAGCCGTACACTGCTCGAGATTATGACTATCCTGAATTTTTGTATTAAGAAGCAGGTAGTGCTCTATAGCACCAAAGAGGGCTATGTGTTTCAGGACGACATCAACAGCAAGGTGCTGGGATTCGCGTTCGGACTGATGGCGGAAATAGAAAGGAACCTGATTTCGATGCGTACCAAAGAAGCTCTCGCACGCAGAAAGCAGGAAGGAATGACTCTAGGCCGAAAGAAAGGGGATACTCCTAAAATAAAATTGCTGCATGCCAATAAGCGCGTACTTACCAAAGAACTTGACAAAGGAACTACTTACTCGGAATTGGCGGAGAAGATGGGGGTATCCAGAACAACCCTGTTCCGGTTTATGAAAACGATGTATTAGTAACGGTTAGGGGAGTCATAATTCACCACAGATTACACGGATTCTCACTGATTAATAATTTATTTTACTGAGAGTTTAATTAAAATATCTGTGTTAATCTGTGTAATCTGTGGTGAATAGGGGTTCATTCAATGTTTATCATTTACCGTTCATCACCGTTGATCGTTTATGAAGGCTTTTCAGTTCGAAGGACAACATGACACGGAAGAATCCGATGATCAGGAAAGTGAATGCCAGCATATATATAACGTAGAGGGCACCTACGGCCGGCTGCCACAGGATGATCAGCGAACAAATGATGGCGAGGATGCCGAATCCCATGTACCATCCCCACTCACGGGTGCCATAACGCTTCAGGTCCATAGAATAGCCTGTGGCGGAGAAACCGCGGAACATCATCCAGAAGGCGACTATGAACGGTATGACTTCCATGCTGAGCAGCGGATAGGCTACCAGGTAGATGCCTAAGATCAGATCGATGATACCGCCTGCGAGGTACCATCCCCAGGACGAGATGCCTCGCCGGTTACTGATGGAGAAGATGATTTCGATGATACCACTTATCAGCATCGAAATGCTGAAGATGACGCTGAGGGCAATGTAACTGCTTCCCGGTGCGAATAGCAGACAGAGAGCCACGATGATGTACAGAATACCCAGAATAAGAGATAACCACCAGTTTTTGACTGCGTGTTCCATCTCGTCGAATAAAGTTTTCATATCAATTTTATTTTTTAGATTATTGTCCATCGTGAACAAAGTTCTTGCACCGATTGTTTAGAATATAGTAAATAAAACTTAGAGTTATCAATTATGGCAACAACAAATTTCAAAGGACAACCGGTAAAGCTGATTGGCGAATTTATACAGGTTGGAAAGGTGGCTCCCGATTTCGAGCTGGTGAAAAGTGATTTATCTTCTTTCGCACTAAAAGATCTGAAAGGTAAGAATATTGTTCTGAATATTTTCCCGAGTCTGGATACCGGTGTGTGCGCCACTTCGGTGCGTAAATTCAATAAAATGGCAGCCGGAATGAAAGATACCGTGGTATTGGCCATTTCGAAAGACTTGCCGTTTGCCCAGGGACGCTTCTGCACGACAGAGGGTATCGAAAACGTGATTCCGTTGTCGGATTTTCGCTTTTCGGACTTCGACGAGAGCTATGGCGTGAGGATGGCTGACGGACCGCTGGCCGGACTGCTGGCGCGTGCGGTAGTGGTGATTGGGAAAGACGGGAAAGTAGCTTATACAGAGCTTGTGCCGGAGATTACTCAGGAGCCGGATTATGAAAAGGCATTGGCTGCTGTGAAATAATCTTTTTTTTGAATGGTTTCAAGGAACAGAAAGTCCGTGTTCACTCCGGGGGGGAGAGCACGGACTTTTTCATGCGGGTATAAAGCCTGTCTTTACAGGCTTTACCCCCTATGACTACTGCTTGTTACGTGTGTTGAACAGGCAATTACTTCTTTTTGGTCATATCGAAGTCGAACAGTGTCTGAGGAACAGGTACCGCTACGCCTGCCAGTTCCACTTTATCGGCGCTGAGCTTCAACTTCAACTGATTTTTCTTGTAAGCAAAGCTGCCTTTGTCCGGAGACGAAATGGTTACGGTAACAGTCTGTCCTTCCTGGCCTTCTACGGCTGCAGGCAGTTGAAGGGTCAACGGTTTCGGATCGAAAGCAAGGTAGATGCTGTCCTTCTCTGTATTGAGAGCCGGCTTGTAGCCTACTTTGTATTTTACGTCACCGATGGCTTTGACAATGGCTTCCGCTTTGTCTTTATCGCCTACAATGGAGGTAATAAGTTCGGTTACCGGCAATTTGTCGAAGAACACCGTGTCATTTTTCACCGTAGCGTTTACGTCTTGTCCCTGGGGAGCTTCTCCGGCATTTTCTTTTGCAGTGGCGGGAGTCACCTGGGTTATCAGTACTTTTCCGTTATAGGTGCCTGCCACATCGTTGGTGGATGGAGGAGGAAGCGGAGAATTGTCATCGTTGTTGCAAGAAGACAAGGTTACCACTGAGAAAGCAATCGCAAAAGAATAAAAAAGTTTGGTTAAGTTGAAATCTTTTTTCATTTTTTTAAACATTAAATTTGTTACATAAATTGCTTTTTCATCAAACAACTGTAAGGCCTAGGATTTGTTTTTTTGATGAATTGTCAATAACTGGTTTGGTGTACGTACAATAAGTAAATGCAGAAAATATAAAGGTACTGCATGGAGGACGAAAAAAAGAAAGATTTTTTTGAGGGAGGGATGAAGGCGGAGTTTTACCACGGAGTACCACAGAGTCTCACGGAGTAATAGAGAGTAGAGAGTAATACAGAGTAATACAAAGTTCTTAGAGTTCACTACCATTCGTTATCGATAGATTAAGTTCACTCTGTGTTGCTCTGTGTTACTCTGTGGTGAATGCTGATTCTTGCTGTGGAGGCACTATTTCTTTTTCTTCATTCCTTTGTAGACAAGGAAACCTACGATGAAGACTCCGATGACGATGAAGCAGTAGCCCAGTTCATGGCTGTATTCTGTTACTTTGGCAAGCAGTTGCTCTTCGCTTTCGATGCCGGGTACGGTGGAAAGGTAATAACCGATGGCAGCGAGGATAGTGTTCCATAATCCGGCACCCAGAGTGGTATAGATCAGGAACGTGTGCAGCTTCATGCGGGCAAGTCCTGCAGGGATGGAGATCAACTGGCGGACAGCGGGAATCAGGCGACCGATAAAAGTGGAGAGTGCTCCGTGCTTGTCGAAATATTCTTCGGCATGCTGCACTTTGGCTTCATCGATCAGGCACATGTGTCCGAAACGGCTGTTGGCGAACTTGTAGACGATGGGACGTCCCAGCCAGCGGGCCAGATAGTAATTGATAATAGCACCGAGGTTGGCTCCCAGGGTGGCGAAGAGCACTACCAGATAGATGTTCAGCTCTTCGTTGACTGCCGCTTTGTAGGCTGCCGGAGGAACGACTACTTCGGATGGAAAAGGAATGAAAGAACTTTCAATGGTCATTAATAAAGTAATGGTCCAGTAATTGAGGTGGTCTAAGCACCACTGAATGAAGGCTACAGATTCCATTTGTTTAATTTAGATTGAATTGATATAGTTTTGTTTTTTTGATTTACCACAGAGTACCACAGAGTTTTTTAATCTCTTGTTGATAAGATATGAAGAGAAAATAATCTCTGTGGAACTCTGTGGTGAACTTGATTATTTTTCGTCTTTTAAAAAATCGTCCAGTTCGCGAAGCATCTGTTCTCCGTCGACACCCATTTCCAGTATCGTATCCCGGAGGGAGTCGAGATTGATGGAATCGCCGGACATCGCGTTGTATTTCTTGAATCCTTCATGATCCTGAAGGACGAGGCATACGGCGGCCAGTTGTTCGCAGATCTTGGGGTACTCGGGATCTTCTTCCAGCACCTGCTCGAAGCAGAAGCGTGCGTTCTCGAGCATGCGGAACTCGAGGCTGTAGTTGCCTATTTCCATCCAGGTATCTGCTTCGGGAGCATAGCGGAGAGCTAATGCCCACTCTGCACGGGCCAGGTCGAAATTATCCTCTTCCATATAGATGCGTCCCTCGAGCAGGTAGGGCTCTGCATCCTGGGGGGCGAGCTCTTTTGCCAGTCGGCAAAGCCGGTGGGCTTCTTCCGAGTCGCCCTGGCGGGAAGCGCAAAGTGCTTTGTTTGAATAGATATCGGACAATAGGGGGGAAGAACCGTTACCGTTTTCTTCGATCGCCCGGAGAGCCATGCTGTAACTTTCGTTGGCTTCAGCCCAATTTTCCTGCTGGGTGTAGGCCAGTCCGATGAACATATATGTAAATTCGGGGGAGAGCGTTTTATACTTCAGGGCTTTCCGGTATTCAACGATGGCTCCCTCGATGTTCTCAAGATGAAAGAGGCTGTGTGCCTTGATGATGTGGGCTTCGCCGAATTCTTCGTCGGCTGCGATGGCAAAGTCACAGGACTCGATGGCTTTATCGAAATCTTTGGTGGCAAACTGGCATTTGGCCAGGCCTACCCAATAAGCCGGGTTATAGGGATTCTTGTCGATCAGCTTGTTGAAGACAACGATGGCTTGCTCTATGTATTCTGCTCCGGCCGCACCGTAGCAATCGGCGGTGGCTGCCAGGAAGTCTTCGTCATCTTTGTACATCTCCGTGCCCCGTTTGAGCCATTGTACGCCTTTCTCCGGATAACCTAAGTCGGTGTACAGGTAGACAATATCGACCAGGATGCCCAGGTCGTTTTTCTCTTCCTCTTCTATGCTGTCGAGCATTTGGTCGGCGGCATCCAGTTTACCTTCGTTCAGCAGCAGTTCGGCCAGGAGTAGTTTTACGTTGGAGGAGTAAGTGTCGGTGATGAGTTCGGCCACCTCTTTGGCCTTTTGGGGTTGATTGAGATCCAGGAACAGGTAAGCCTGTTCGACCATGAGGTCGGTGTGTCCCGGATGGAGTCCGAGTCCGTATGTTATGACCTCCTGGGCTTCCTTAAACTTACGTTCGGAGGCATATAGATCGGCAATATCAGCCAATTGGTCACCGTCCAGGTATAGCGATTCGTTTTTGGCTTTTATCGCTTCGTATTGTGCGATAAGGTTCTGTAATTCCCGCTCTCTTTCGGACGGGGAGTTTTTTCTGCCCAATTTAATTAGCAATTATACAGTTAATAATCATTCGATTCGACGGAGGGGGAGGTGTGTCCCCTGTGGTGAGTTCCGACACACGCTCCCTTGCCCAAAAATTATTTATTGATCTTTCCCCAGGTATCTTTCAGTCCTACGGTGCGGTTGAATACCAGATGTCCGGGGGTGGAATCTTTGTCGATATTGAAATAACCGATACGCTGGAATTGCAGATAAGAGAGCGCGGGCATGTCGGCCACGTACTTCTCTATATAGCAATGGGGCAGTACGGTCAGTGAATCCGGATTGATCATTTCCTTCATGGCTTCGAGGGCGTCGCAACCTTTGGCTTCACGGATGGCTGCCATTTCGTCGCGCGGGTTTTCCACTTTCCAGAGACGGTCGTACAGACGCACCTCTGCCGGCAGACAATGGTTGCAGCTGAGCCAATGGAGGGTGCCTTTCACTTTGCGGTTGGCGTCGGGCATGCCGCTTCTGGTGTTGGGATCGTATTCGCAGTATACCTCGGTCACGGTGCCGTTCTCGTCTTTCTTGCAGCCTGTACATTTCACGATGTAGGCATTCTTCAGACGCACTTCCTGTCCCGGAGTCATGCGGAAATATTTCTTCGGGGCATCTTCCATGAAGTCATCGCGTTCCATCCACAGTTCGCGGCTGAACTCGATGGTATGGCTTCCGGCTGTCGGATCTTCGGGGTTGTTGATGGCTTCCAGTTCCTCAACTTGTCCTTCGGGATAGTTGGTGATGATCAGTTTCACCGGGTTCAGTACGGCAGATACACGGGTGGCACGGGCATTCAGGTCTTCGCGTACGGCGCTTTCGAGCAGGGCGAAGTCGTTGAGTGCATCGTAAGTGGTGTAACCTATTTTATCGATGAATTTACGGATGGATTCGGGAGAATAGCCGCGACGGCGGAATCCGCAGAGAGTCGGCATACGGGGATCGTCCCAGTCGTTCACCAGTCCTTCCTTCACCAGGATCAGCAGGTTGCGTTTACTCATCAGCGTGTAGTTCAGGTTCAGTTTGTTGAACTCCGTCTGACGGGGACGGTTGTCGTCCAGGTCCTTGCCTTCTTTCAGCCAGTCGATGAACAGATCGTAAAGAGGACGGTGAGGCACGAACTCGAGTGTACAGAGTGAGTGGGTGACTCCTTCGAAATAGTCGCTCTGACCGTGTGCAAAGTCATACATCGGGTAGGCTTTCCATTGGGTTCCGGTGCGGTGGTGTGCCACATGCAGGATGCGGTACATGATCGGGTCGCGGAAGTGCATGTTGGGGCTTGCCATGTCTATTTTGGCACGAAGCACCATGGAACCTTCCTTGGCTTCGTCGCTATTCATCTTTTCGAACAGGGCAAGGCTCTCTTCGATCGGACGGTTGCGGTACGGACTCTCGACACCGGGTTGGGTGGGAGTGCCTTTCTGTTGCGCTATCTGTTCTGAAGTCTGCTCGTCTACGTAGGCCTTGCCTTCTTTAATCAGAGTGACGGCAAAGTCCCATAATTGTTGGAAATAATCTGAGGCATAATATACGTTGCCCCATTGGAATCCCAGCCACCGGATATCTTCCTGGATGGCTTCTACATATTCCATATCCTCTTTCGTCGGGTTAGTGTCGTCGAAACGAAGGTTGCACACACCGCCGTGTGCGGCAGCGATGCCGAAGTCGAGACAAATGGCTTTAGCGTGCCCGATGTGCAGGTAACCGTTTGGTTCCGGCGGGAAGCGTGTTTGTACTTTTCCCCCGTTCTTTCCAGCTTTCAAATCATTTTCTACTGCCTGTTCAATGAAATTGAGGCTTTTCTTTTCGCCTGCTTCTTCGTTTTTTATATCTGTCATATCTGTCATTATTATAAAAGCTCGTAGCTAATAAGTTGCTGCAAAAGTAGGATATTTTTTTTGTATATCCTTATTTCACGGGTATATATCCACTCTTTTTTATAATATCCTGTCCTTCGGGAGAGAGAATAAACTCGAGCAGGGGAGCGATTTGTGTTTTGTTCTTTGCATCATAATAGTAGTAGAGGGGGCGGACGATGGGATAAGTCTTGTTGGTGGCGTTCTCTACGGTCGGGGTGGCATAGTGCTCGCCATCATACGAGATGGACAGAGTCTTGATGCGCGGCGACACATAAGCGAGCCCTACATAGCCGATTGCCCCTTTGGTCTGGCTGACGGATTGGATAATGGCTCCGGTGGCGGGCATGGAGAGGCTGCTGCTCATATAATTCTTGTTCTTGAGGACGCTCTCTTTGAAGAACTCGTAGGTGCCGGAAGAGGTCTCGCGAGAGTAAACCACGATCTTGCGGTCGTCGCCTCCCACTTGTTTCCAGTTGGTTATTTTTCCGCGGAAGATGTCTTCCAGTTGCCGGCGGGTGAGTTTTTTCACCGGATTGGACGGGTGTACAACGACAGCCAGCGCATCGTAAGCGACGATCACTTCGTCTATATCCCGTTTGGCGGCTTTGGCTTTCATCTTTTCGCTGAATTTGATGGGGCGTGAAGCCATGGCGATGTCAGTGGTGTTGTCCATCAGGGCGGAGATGCCCACCCCTGTACCGCCTCCGGTGACTGTGACACGGGCGTCGGGTTCACGGTTCATGAAGCGTTCGGCGGTTTGCTGGGCTACGGGCAGTACGGTGTCACTGCCTTTGATGCGCTGAGCGTTGACATGCAATGCTGCGAGTGAGAGGGCGGCGAATAAGATAGTTCTAACTTTCATATGATTAAGTTTTGAGTTTGATTCACCACAGAGTAACACAGAGTTCCACAGGTCTTTAATCTTTTGTTACAGTATTTTAGAGAAAACGAATTTCTCTGCGAGAGTCTGTGTTCTCTGCGAGACTCTGTGTACTCTGTGGTGAATCCTGTGGTGGATTCTATTTTATGTGCAAATAAAGCAATAGCGTGTTACATTCCTGTTTCAAAACGTGCTGCATCTTGTCTTGTAACAGAAACGTAACAGGTTTGAAACAGTTCCTTCAAACCGTATTCACACCTCCTTAATACTTACTCCGTTTCTTTGCATCATGAAAATCAAAAGGTATGAAGAAGGTTTTTGAAAGAATTATAGAAGGAATATTGACCTGTAGCGGTTTTGTAACGAGTATTACGATTCTGCTGATTGTGCTTTTCCTTTTTACCGAGGCATTCGGCCTGTTCAGCAGCAAGGTTATTGAAGAGGGATATGTGCTGGCGCTGAACAAAGATAATAAGGTAAGCGAACTGACACCGATGCAAATTAAAGATGTCTTTGATGAAGAGATCACCAACTGGAAAGAGTTGGGGGGTGAAGATCTCCCGATCCGGGTGTTCCGTCTGGAAGACATCACGCACTACTACTCGGAAGAAGAACTGGGAGAAGCCTACGAGAATGCAGGGGAAAAGATTATGGAGCTGATTCAGAAAACACCCGGTATCGTTGCTTTTATTCCTCAGAAGTTTGTGGTACGGCCGGATGCGGTACATTTCATAAAGGATAACACCATTTCTGTGAAGGAGGTCTTTGCCGGAGCGGAATGGTTTCCGACGGCTACTCCCGCACCTTTGTTCGGCTTTCTGCCGCTGATAACCGGTACGCTTTGGGTGAGCCTGTTTGCCATATTGATTGCTTTGCCGTTCGGACTTTCGGTATCGATCTATATGTCAGAGGTGGCCGATTCGAAAGTACGTAGTTGGCTGAAGCCGGTGATAGAGTTGCTGAGCGGTATTCCTTCGGTGGTATATGGCTTTTTCGGCTTGATCGTGATTGTACCTTTGATTCAGAAAGTATTTGATTTGCCGGTGGGGGAGAGCGGACTTGCGGGAAGCATTGTGCTTGCCATCATGGCATTGCCCACCATCATAACGGTGACTGAAGACGCCATGCGCAACTGTCCCCGTGCCATGCGCGAAGCCAGCCTGGCACTCGGAGCTTCGCAGTGGCAGACCATTTATAAAGTAGTGATTCCTTATTCGATCTCGGGCATTACCTCGGGGGTGGTGTTGGGTATCGGACGCGCTATCGGCGAGACGATGGCGGTTTTGATGGTGACCGGAAATGCCGCCGTGATTCCCACTACCATTCTCGAACCTTTGCGCACAATCCCGGCAACCATTGCGGCCGAACTCGGAGAAGCACCGGCAGGGGGGCCACACTATCAGGCTCTGTTCCTGCTGGGGGTAGTGCTGTTCTTCATTACATTAATCATCAACTTTAGTGTGGAGTACATTTCATCTAAGGGCGTAAAACGTAGTAAGTAATATGGAAATACTGAATAATACAAAAGCTAAAAGACGTTCGCAGGGGATCGCTTTCGGCATATTCCGGCTGCTGAGTTTATGCATTGTGCTGATTTTGTTCGCGATTCTGGGATTCATCATCTATAAGGGTATCGGCGTGATCAGCTGGGATTTTCTGACCACCGCTCCTACTGACGGGATGACGGGAGGAGGCATCTGGCCGGCTATCGTGGGTACATTCTACCTGATGGTGGGCAGTGCGCTGTTTGCCTTTCCGGTGGGTGTGATGAGTGGTATTTACATGAACGAGTATGCGCCGAAGGGCAAACTGGTACGCTTTATCCGGGTGATGACCAACAACCTGAGCGGTATTCCGTCGATTGTTTTCGGTCTCTTCGGTATGGCGCTGTTTGTTAATTATATGGATTTCGGCGATAGTATTCTGGCGGGTTCGTTGACGTTGGGGCTGCTTTGCGTACCTTTGGTGATCCGTACTACGGAAGAGGCATTGAAGGCAATACCGGACAGCATGCGCGAGGGAAGCCGTGCACTGGGAGCTACCAAGCTTCAGACCATCTGGCACGTGATTCTGCCTATGGGAATGCCGAATATCATCACCGGATTGATTCTGGCCTTGGGACGTGTGTCGGGAGAAACGGCTCCGATCCTGTTCACTTGTGCGGCGTATTTCCTTCCGCAATTGCCCACAAGCATCTTAGATCAATGTATGGCATTACCCTATCACTTGTATGTGATATCGACCAGCGGAACGGATATGGAGGCGCAGTTGCCTCTGGCTTATGGAACGGCCTTGGTACTGATTGTAATCATACTCCTGGTGAACCTGCTGGCCAATGCCTTGCGAAAGTATTTTGAGAAGAAAGTAAAAATGAATTAGAAACTGTTTCTTAGTGACGGAGTACAACAAAAGATATGGATACAACAGTAAAAATTGATGCGCGTGACGTGAACTTCTGGTATGGTGACTTCCATGCACTGAAGGGGATCAGTATGGAGATTGAAGAAAAATCGGTAGTCGCGTTTATAGGTCCTTCCGGATGTGGGAAATCTACTTTTCTACGCCTTTTTAATCGGATGAACGACTTGATTCCTGCAACCCGCCTGACGGGAGAGATCCGCATAGACGGCGAAAACATCTATGACAAGGGAGTGCAGGTGGACGAGCTGCGTAAAAATGTAGGCATGGTGTTCCAGCGTCCCAATCCTTTTCCGAAAAGCATTTTTGAAAACGTGGCTTACGGGTTGAGAGTGAACGGAGTGAAAGATAATGCCTTTATCCGTCAGCGGGTGGAGGAGACCCTGAAGGGTGCCGCGCTTTGGGATGAAGTGAAGGACAAACTGAAAGAATCGGCTTTTGCCTTGTCCGGCGGACAGCAGCAGCGTCTTTGTATCGCACGCGCAATGGCTGTATCGCCTTCGGTGCTGTTGATGGACGAACCTGCTTCGGCGCTCGACCCTATTTCGACGGCAAAGGTGGAAGAGTTGATACACGAGTTGAAAGAACGGTATACCATTGTGATTGTGACGCACAATATGCAGCAGGCTGCACGTGTCAGTGATAAGACGGCGTTTTTCTATATGGGGCAGATGGTGGAGTTTGGCGACACGAAGAAGATCTTTACGAACCCGGAGAAGGAAGCGACACAAAACTATATAACCGGACGTTTCGGATGACATACGATTGATCGGCATGCAGCTCGATGTATCATTTAATATTGTATATTTGCTTAATAATAAATTTAATAGAATATGGTGAAGTTTATAGAATCAGAACTTGTTCTGCTGAAAAAGGAAATAGACGAGATGTGGACATTGGTTTACAACCAGTTGGACAGGGCAGGGGAGGCAGTGTTGACCCTGGATAAGGAACTGGCCCAGCAGGTGATTGTCCGTGAACGCAGGGTGAATGCTTTCGAATTGAAGATAGACAGCGACGTGGAAGACGTGATCGCTTTATATAATCCGGTAGCTATCGACCTTCGCTTTGTGTTGGCCATGTTGAAAATCAACACCAACCTGGAGCGTCTGGGCGACTTTGCAGAAGGAATCGCACGTTTTGTAGTGAAGAGTGAAGAGCCGGTTCTGGATGAAGAGTTACTGAAACGACTCCGTCTGGAAGAGATGCAGAAACAGGTGCTTTCGATGCTTGAAGTGGCAAAACGCGCATTGAACGAAGAGAGCCTGGAGCTGGCAACCTCCGTATTCGCTAAAGATAATTTATTGGACGAGATCAATGCGGAGGCTACGGCTGTTTTGGCAGAGTATATCAAAGAGCATCCGGAAAGCACTCTCTCGTGCCTCAATCTGGTGGGAGTATTCCGTAAATTGGAACGTTCCGGCGACCATATAACGAATATTGCAGAAGAGATAGTCTTTTTTATCGATGCTAAAGTCTTGAAGCATAGTGGCAAGGTAGAAGAGCATTATCCTGCTAAATAATAAATCGCAAATTTTTAAACAAAAATTAGTGCTACTTAAAAAAATGTCATATATTTGTCTCCTGTAACGGTTCGGTTACAGGAGTTTTTTTTGAAATGATAATAAATCCAAAGAAAAATCAAAAAGATGTTATATGACATGTTTTTATATTTGGTTCATAACGAGAAAAGCACCTATATTTGCATCGTTATCCTGAAAACAATCTTTTTACCTTAAAAAAAAACTAATACCTATTGAAAACTGAAAAGCGGGGCTTTGTGAAAAGCCCCGCTTTTTTATGTTGATTCTTTATCCAATCCCATTTTCTTTGTATCTTTGACCCCTGTGAGGGGGTGGGCGAATGCGAGTCGCGTCACACCTCCGTTTTAATTGTGAATCCTAAATTAAAAATAGAACTATGTTTTCCGGAATCGTAGAAGAGTATGCTACCGTTGTGGCACTGGTGAAAGACCAGGAGAATATACATTTCACACTGAAGTGTTCGTTTGTAAATGAATTGAAGATAGATCAGAGTATCTCTCACAATGGGGTCTGCCTGACCGTGGTCAGCATGACTGAAGATACCTACACTGTGACTGCCATGAAAGAGACACTGGACCGGTCGAACCTTCGTCTGCTGAAAGTGGGGGACAAGGTGAACGTGGAACGCAGCATGATGATGAACGGACGTCTGGACGGCCATATTGTGCAGGGACATGTGGATCAGACCGCCGAATGTATCGATATCAAAGATGCAGACGGAAGCTGGTATTTTACGTTTAAATATGCTTTCGACAAGGAGATGGCCAAGCGCGGCTATATTACGGTCGATAAGGGTTCGGTTACGGTCAACGGTGTCAGCCTGACGGTATGCAACCCGACTGACGATACTTTTCAGGTGGCGATTATCCCATATACCTACGAGCATACCAATTTCCATACTTTCGGGAAGGGCAGTGTTGTCAACCTGGAATTTGATATTATCGGCAAGTATATCAGCCGGATGATCCAGTACAAATAAGGTGAACCGGGGAGTAGAGGTGAAAAAAGTATGAACGACTTTCTGCAATTGGTAAATGCCCGGCAAAGTGACAGGGCTTACGATAAATCGCGTCTTGTGGAGGCGGATAAGCTGGAACGCATCCTTGAAGCGGGACGGCTGGCACCTTCTGCCTGCAATGCCCAGCCTTGGAGGTTCGTGGTAGTGACCGATCCGTCATTGGCGGAGAAGGTCGGTAAGGCTGCTGCGGGCTTGGGAATGAATAAATTTGCCAAGGATGCTCCGGTGCATATCCTCGTTGTAGAAGAGTCTGCCAACATTACTTCGCGGCTGGGCGGAAAACTGAAGGGAAAACATTTTCCGTTGATCGATATCGGTATTGTGGCTGCACACATTGTGCTGGCTGCCGAAAGCGAAGGGCTGGGATCATGTATACTCGGCTGGTTCGATGAAAAAGAGATAAAGAGCCTGACCGGTATTCCCTCTTCCAAACGTGTATTGCTGGATATCCTGATCGGATATCCGGTGAAAGAGAAACGAAAGAAGATCCGGAAAGAAAGCGGGAAAATTATTTCTTATAACAGCTATTAATGATCTGAGTGATACAGAATGGGCTCTGCGGGTAGGAGACATAAAGAAAACCCATATCGCTCTTATCGGAAACGGAATTTATTTCACCACAGATTACACCGATTTTCACGGATTATATCATCCGGTTCTCGGTGGAAGAAATTATTAATCTGTGTCAATCTGCGTAATCTGTGGTGAAAACCCTCCGTGAGACTCCGTGTCGCTCTGTGGTGGAAAGAGTTTGGATACCGTTTCCCGTGCTGAACTACAAGTCCTTCAGCAATACTTTGCTTGCCTTTTTATAATATTCTTCCCTGGAGTCAAGTAAAACCTTCCATTGCTCGCTGAATTCCTCGTCTTTATCGACTTTAAAATCTTCTGAGCCGTATGTGTCCAGCCGGTCGAGCAATAGCGCTACATTCAGTTGATTGATGTCGATGGAAGGCTGGTATGCGATATCCTCGCTTTTTTGATCGGTGACTACTTCGTGAATCAGGTGTATCTCCTGCAGTTGGTAAAGTATCTGATTGGTCAGCCGAATCGGGATGCGATGTTCTTCGGATATCTCTTCGGCGGTGTAAGGCGTTTCGTTGTTTTCGAAACGTTTGGCTATAAGAGACATGATTAAGATAGATATGAAATCGCGGTAACGGCGACTGATGTTCTGCGTATCTCTGTCGAAACTGAAGTTGCGGATGTTCTGGCCGGCATACGTCAGCTCGGCACCGAACAGGCAGATGGTCCATGATATCTGCAACCATAACAAGAACATCGGGAGAGCGGCGAAACTACCGTAAATGGCATTGTATTTGGACACCCACAACTGACTGCTGATGTACAGGAACTGAAATGCCTGATAAGCCGAACCGGCCAGGATGCCGGAGATCAGTGCATGCTTGAATTTCACCTTGGTATTGGGCATGAAGATATAGAGTCCCGTAAACATCAGCCAGGTCAGCACGAACGGAATCAGACGGATCAGGAATTTCAGGATAGGGGCAAGTAAAACAAAATCCGCCATACTCTTCAGCATTGTGCCTACAAAGATGGAAAGACCGCCCGATACTACGATCAGGATCGGCATCAATAGGAACATTGAAAAGTAATCGGTGATTTTGCGGTACATGCTGCGCCCTTTCTTTACCTGCCAGATGCGGTTGAAGGTGATTTCAATGTTACTGACCAGGTTGAGTACGGTCCACAGCAACATGACCAGGCCGACTCCGATAAAAATACCGTTTTTGGTCTGTGACAGATACGAGTCTACGAATTGCAGGATAATATCCGTCGCCTCGGTGGATCCTCCGAAGCCATCACGAAACTGGCTTTCCATCAAAGTGGAGACCCCGAATCCGCGCGCGATGGCAAAGACGATGGCGAGTATGGGCACAATGGCGAGCAGGGTGCTGTAGGTCAGCGCTGAGGCTTTATTGACAATGCGGTCTTTGTTGAAGCGGTTGACGCAGAGATAGATCGTTTTGATGATATTGTATATCGAGAATTTGGTGCGGGTGACTTCGCTTTCCGTGATCCGCCAGATATCATAGGTAATGAATTTCCATATATCGGAGAGACGCTGATTCATAGGTCTGGTATTTGAAATTAAAAAAAAGAAAAGCAGTCAGCCTATAAGCCGAGTTCTGTACCCTGAATAAATCAAGGTGCCTGTCATTTATCTGAGTGGGGTGTCACCACACCACTTTAGCGGTCTACCCTCCGACATGGAGCGAGCAGCTCTCATAGCGCCGGTTTACATGACCTTACAACTCCTAAGACGTACAGCCCGATATGTCACCATACGGCTGGTGGGCTCTTACTCCACCTTCTCACCCTTACCTCTCCCCGGAGGGAGGGGCGGTTCTTTTCTTCTACGTTACTCTACCCTCACGGACAGCTTTCTGTTAGGAAGTAGGATGCTCTGTGTTGCCCGGACTTTCCTCCTGTACCGAAGTACACGCGACAGACCGGCCAACTGCTTTGGTCAGCAAAAGTACAAGAATTATTTTGTTTGAGCAAACGGAAGGGAGGATTAGTTCGGTTCACCACAGAGTAGCACAGAGTTCCACAGAGTTTCACGAATGACATAAATTCACCACAGATTACGCAGATTATCACAGATTAATAATTTATTTTACTGAGAGTTAAATTAAAATATCTGTGTTAATCCGTGTAATCTGTGGTGAACTCAAAACTCTGTGTTACTCTGTGGTGAACATCGTATGACTCGATTTCAGTTCTTATTCTTAATGTTTCTGAAAATATATATCTAAAATGGAAAGAGTTTCTATCTTTGCTAAAAATGTAACCCCCAAATCTTTCTTTCATGAAGAATATGATTCCTTTTGTATCGCTGCTTTTGGCAGTGTCCGCCTGTACGGGTATTCCTGAAAACAAGAAAAATGCCCTCCCTCAAGATGTAGAACGATTGTCCGGTGAAGTCCGCGACCGCTTCATTCCCGATAAGCGTGTCATCCTTTGGGATGTGGATTACGATGTATCTGGAAAGACGATTACCGTAAAGGGGGCAACTACTTCGCCGGAAGCTAAGGCGGCTTTGTTATCGGGGCTGGAAGAGAAGGCTTATGAAGTAAAGGACAGCCTGCAACTGGTTCCGGACAGTGCGGCTCTGGAAGGAAAGATGTACGGCATTGTCAATCTCTCTGTATGCAATATGCGTGTAGAGGATGATTTCTCTTCGGAGATGACTACCCAGGCATTGATGGGAATGCCCGTTAAAGTGTTGCAACATCGCAACTGGTACCGCATCCAGACACCTGATAATTATATCGCATGGGTACACCGGGTAGGAATCCATCCGGTCACCAAAGCCGGGCTGGATGCCTGGAACAAGGCAGATAAAATTGTAGTGACGTCGCATTACGGGTTCACTTATCAGCAGCCGGATGAAAAGTCTCAATCCGTGTCGGACGTGGTAGCCGGAAACCGTCTGAAGTACGAAGGTAAGCAAGGAGGATTCTATAAAGTCTCTTATCCGGACGGTCGGCAGGCTTATATCTCACAATCGATATCGATGCCCGAAAAGGAGTGGCGTGCCTCTTTGAAGCAAGACGCTTCAAGCATTATCCGAACCGCTTATACCATGATGGGGATTCCTTATCTCTGGGCGGGTACTTCTTCGAAGGGAGTCGATTGCAGCGGCTTTGTACGTACCGTCTTATTCATGCACGATATCATCATTCCCCGTGACGCCTCTCAACAGGCTTATGTGGGCGAGCATATCGACATTGCTCCGGACTTCGGCAATGTTCAGCCGGGAGATTTGATTTTCTTCGGGCGGAAGGCTACTGCCGAAAAGAGGGAGCGTGTGGTTCATGTAGCCATTTATCTGGGTGATAAGAAGTTCATCCATTCGCAAGGCGATGTGCATGTCAGCAGTTTCGATCCGGCAGATGCCGATTTTGATGAGTACAATCTGAACCGCCTGCTGTATGCGGTCCGTGTGTTGCCATCTATAGATAAGGAGGAAACTTTAAATACCACCGTTACGAATCCGTATTATAACTAAACTCAAAATAGGTATGCAAAACCGAAGAGAATTTCTCAAGACGGCTGCCTTTGCCGCTATCGGTTCGGGACTGTCATTGCAAGGAGCTTTTGCCGGAGAGAAAGCCCCTGTTTCGTTCGCGATCAATCAACTCGGCCTGGGGGCAAAGATGAAATTGCGTTTTTTCCCTTACGAACTGAAGTTGAAGCACGTATTTACCGTGGCCACTTATTCGCGCACCACCACTCCCGATGTGCAGGTAGAGATAGAGTATGACGGAGTCATCGGCTACGGTGAGGCTTCGATGCCTCCTTATCTGGGACAGACGGTAGACTCGGTGATGGGGTTTCTGAAGAAAGTCGATCTGGAACAGTTCGACGATCCGTTCCGGCTGGAAGATATACTGGCTTATGTAGATGGTCTCACTCCGGGAGATACGGCTGCCAAAGCTGCCATCGACATTGCATTGCACGACCTGGTGGGTAAACTTTTGGGAGCACCCTGGTACAGGATCTGGGGGTTGGATAAGGCGAAAGCACCTTCGACCACCTTCACGATAGGCATCGATACACCGGAAGTGGTACGTGAAAAGACGCTTGAAGTGGCCGGGCAGTTCAATATCCTCAAAGTGAAGCTGGGGCGTGAGAATGACAAACAGATGATTGAAACGATCCGTTCGGTGAGCGATCTGCCTATCGCGGTCGATGCCAATCAGGGATGGACGGATAAGAAATATGCATTGGACATGATTCAGTGGCTGAAGGAGAAAGGGATCGTGATGATTGAACAGCCCATGCCCAAAACACAGTTGGACGATATTGCGTGGGTGACCCAGCATAGTCCGTTGCCGGTTTTTGCCGATGAATCTTTGCAGCGGTTGAGCGATGTGCCCGGGCTGAAGGGGGCTTTTACCGGAATAAATATCAAACTGATGAAGTGCACCGGTATGCGGGAAGCCTGGAAGATGGTGACGTTGGCGCGTGCATTGGGAATGAAAGTGATGGTAGGCTGTATGACGGAAACTTCGTGTGCGGTCTCTGCCGCCGCACAATTCTCTCCGGCCGTCGACTTTGCCGATCTGGACGGAAACCTGCTGATAGCGAACGACCGCTTCAAAGGGATGGAAGTTGTAAAAGGTAAGATCACCCTCAACGACCTTCCGGGGATCGGGGTGGTTAAAATATGAACACAGGTAAACTTTTGAAACTTATTTGGATATGAGAAAATTGCTTTATATTGTGATGATATTCATCGGCGTCTCCGCCTGCACCTCCCGGCAGGAGTCCAAGCCTTACGACTGGGACGACGACCTGCATCAACGATTGCTGGCGGATTTCTGCCTGACCGAATCCCAGGTGAAAGACTATATCCGCAAATACATTCCCGACGTGACGGACGAACAGATGCGCCAATGGGAAGAGAGCAAGGCGCTTGAATGCCGGGTGATCGACGGAGAGAAACGTTATTTCCGCAATGCCGGTCCCAACCTGTTCCGGATAGACTCTGCCTGCTGTGCCGTCAAAATGGAGAAAGAGGGTACTTCACTGAGCACGAGCGAACAGGTCAATAAAGAACATCTGCCCGAAGTGATGGCTGCTGTCAGGAAAGAAAAAACTCCTGTGGTGCAGCCCAAACGCATGCGGGTCACTTACACGCTGACGGTGGACAGCAATGCCGTACCTGCCGGAAAAATGATTCGTTGCTGGTTGCCTTATCCCCGGACAGACCAGCCCCGCCAGCAAAATGTAAAATTGCTCCATGTCAGCGAACCCCGTTACACATTGTCCCCGCCTTCATGCCGGCACAGCACCCTCTATATGGAGAAGCAAGCCATCCCCGGTGAGCCGACGGTCTTTTCGGAAACCTTTGAGTACACCTCGTGTGCCGAATGGCATCCGTTGAAGCCCGGGAATATTCTGCCTTATGACACTGCCGGCGCTCTTTATAAGGAATATACTGCCGAACGGGAAACCCATATCCGCTTCACCCCCCGTATCAAGGAGCTGGCTGCCAATCTGACAGTCGGTGAAACCAATCCTTTGTTGAAGGCACAGCGCATTTTCCGTTGGATAAACGATCATTTCCCCTGGGCTTCGGCCCGCGAATATTCCACTATTGAGAATATTCCGGAATATGTGCTCGACAATCGTCACGGCGATTGCGGTCAGGTGAGCCTGCTGTTTATCACCCTCTGCCGTTGCAGTGGCATTCCCGCCCGTTTTCAGAGCGGCTTTATGATGCATCCGCGTGCCTGGAACCTGCACGACTGGGCGGAAGTCTATTTCGAAGGCGCAGGCTGGGTGCCGGTAGACCAATCGTTCGGTATTCCCACATTTGCCGACAATCCCGAAGAAAAGATGTTCTTTATGGGAGGTATCGACTCCTGGCGCATGATAGTCAACAGCGATTATTCCATGCCGCTGGTGCCGGAGAAGAAATATCCGCGTAGTGAAACCGTTGATTTCCAGCGTGGCGAGGTGGAGTGGGAAGGGGGCAACCTGTACTTCCCGCAGTGGAGTTATCACATGGATATAGACTATCTGAATTATTAAGTTCGTTTTCCATAAAAGACTTAAGCGTTTTCCGGAAAGACTTAAGCGTTTCTCAAAAAGACTTTAGTCTTTCGAGGGAAACGTTTAAGTCTTTTTTCTGTCTTCTAAATCCTTGTGTGTCATGCAACGAATGCTAATTTGTCAGTCTCTGCCGTTAACCGCTGTTAAGCTCCGCAGACTCACTGTTAAAAGAGAACAAAAAAGAGTGACAAGGAGAATAACAGAATGATTTTTGTCGTTATTTTAACGTCGTAAATGTTAAATGAAAGTAGAATATTAACAATTAAATGAATAAAAAGAATAGTATGAAACAGACAACAAAAAACATTCTCGGGATAGGAGCAGTAGTTCTTCTCAGTGCAGGAGTTGCCGGAGTGACAACCTATACGATGTTGAAGCCGGAGAACAGAGACAGCCTGTCGTTTAATGAACAGTTCCGTCAGAATCCCGGTGCTCGCTTGGCTGCTTATGACGCCATTAATGCCCAGCCTGTAGATCTGACGCAGGCGGCGGAAAATTCGCTTCATGCTGTAGTACATATAAAATCGACTCAACAGGCTAAAGAACAAACTGTGACCGTACGCGACCCGTTTGCAGAGATATTCGGGGATATTTTCGGTAATGGTGGCAGACAGCAGCGCCGTGTACAGACCCAGCCGCGTGTCGGCTTCGGTTCCGGTGTCATCATTTCTAAAGACGGTTACATCGTCACCAATAATCACGTGATCGACGGTGCGGACGAAATTATCGTTAAGCTGAATGACAACCGCGAGTTCAAAGGTCGCATGATCGGTACCGACCCGAATTCGGATTTGGCTCTGGTCAAGATCGAGGGAGACGATTTCCCGACCATCCCCGTGGGCGATTCTGATGCCTTGAAAGTAGGAGAGTGGGTATTGGCGGTAGGTAACCCGTTCAATCTTACCTCGACTGTAACTGCCGGTATCGTCAGTGCCAAGGCACGTACGCTCGGTGTGTACGGCATCGGGGGAGTAGAATCGTTCATCCAGACAGATGCCGCCATCAATCAGGGAAACAGCGGTGGAGCTTTGGTGAATGCAAAAGGTGAATTGGTAGGTATCAATGCCGTGCTTTCTTCGCCCACAGGCGCTTATGCCGGATACGGTTTTGCCATTCCGACCAGTGTGATGACCAAAGTGGTCAGCGACCTGAAACAATACGGAACCGTACAACGTGCGTTGCTGGGTATCAAGGGTACTTCGCTTGCGGGTGACGGTGATATGATGTCCGATCAGCCGATCGACAAATCGGGAGCCACACTGTCCGATAAGCGCAAAGAGTTCGGCGTAGTGGATGGCGTTTGGGTACGCGAAATCGTAGATGGAGGTTCTGCTGCCGGTTCCGATATCAAGGTAGATGATGTCATCATCGGTATCGATGGCAAGAAAGTGCAGAACTTTGCCGACCTGCAGGAAGCCATTGCACAGCATCGTCCGGGCGATAAAGTGACCGTGAAGGTGATGCGTGACAAGAAAGAAAAGAATATCAATATAACATTGAAAAACGAACAAGGTACAACAAAGATTGTGAAGGATGCGGGTATGGAGATTCTGGGCGCTGCCTTCAAGGAGTTGCCGGACGACTTGAAGAAACAACTCAATCTCGGATACGGCTTGCAGGTTACCGGAGTCACTTCGGGCAAGATGGCGGATGCCGGTGTGCGGAAGGGCTTCATCATCCTGAAAGCCAACGATCAGCCTATGCGCAAAGTCAGCGACCTTGAAGAAGTGATGAAAGCTGCTGTGAAGTCACCGAACCAGGTACTCTTCCTCACAGGAGTATTCCCTTCTGGAAAACGCGGCTATTACGCTGTAGACTTGACTCAGGAGTGATTTAGCTGAAAAGTGCTGTGCCAGACTCACCACAGAGCAGCACAGAGCAGAGTATCACAGAGTTTTTTACTACTAATCAACAACTTAAAATCGTCTCTGTGTTACTCTGTGTGCTTTGTGGTGAGTATGGCCATACCAGCGAATCGCCTGTCGAAAAAGTATTCGGTAGCTTAATAATAGCTAAGGAAATCGAAAAGAGGGTACCGGCAATCAACCAGTCGGTACTCTTTTTGTTTATATTAGTAGATAATAATGGTGAAAAAGTTGTGAAAATTTATACGTTAACAAATAAATAGTCGTAACTTTGCACTCCAAATCTGTTTTATAAGAATGAGACAACTAAAGATTACCAAAAGTATCACTAACAGAGAGAGCGCTTCTCTTGACAAGTATTTGCAGGAAATCGGTCGCGAGGACCTCATTACTGTAGAGGAGGAAGTAGAACTCGCTCAACGCATTCGTAAGGGTGACCGTGTGGCATTAGAGAAACTGACACGCGCCAATCTTCGTTTCGTCGTATCCGTAGCTAAGCAGTACCAGAACCAAGGCTTGAGTTTGCCCGACTTGATTAATGAAGGCAATTTAGGACTGATCAAAGCTGCCGAGAAGTTTGATGAAACACGTGGCTTCAAGTTTATCAGTTATGCTGTATGGTGGATTCGCCAATCTATTTTGCAGGCATTGGCAGAGCAGTCCCGTATCGTTCGCCTTCCGTTGAACCAGGTCGGTTCGTTGAATAAGATCAGCAAAGCCTTCTCTAAGTTTGAACAGGAAAACGAGCGTCGTCCGTCGCCCGAAGAGTTGGCAGGTGAACTGGATATTCCGGTCGACAAGATCTCCGATACGCTGAAAGTATCCGGCCGCCATATCTCGGTGGACGCTCCTTTCGTTGAAGGAGAAGACAACAGCCTGCTCGATGTGTTGGTGAACGATGATTCGCCCATGGCAGACCGTTCTCTGGTTAATGAGTCTCTTGCGAGGGAAATTGATAGAGCTCTTTCTACGTTAACCGATAGGGAAAAAGAAATCATTCAGATGTTTTTCGGTATCGGACAGCAGGAAATGACATTAGAGGAAATCGGCGACAAATTTGGTCTCACACGTGAGCGTGTTCGTCAGATTAAAGAAAAAGCAATCAGAAGATTAAGACAAAGTAATCGTAGTAAATTGCTCAAATCTTACTTGGGATAAGCAAGGTATATCAGTTTCCGAAAAAGTATTTAAAAAACGCTTCATCTTTTGGTGGGCGTTTTTTTTTGTTATCTTTGCGAAGTTAAAAATATAACAGAATATGAAATACGTAAAAATACTGTTTGCTGTGGCATTGGTGTTTACATTGTGCTTGGCGTTTTCGTTGAAAAAAGGGGGACATAAACCCGTTTATGCCTTTGGGGTATCGGCTTCATTTACCGATACGGTGATATACTACACCGAAATTCAGATGCTTGACAGCGTGGCGCTGGATAAAAACGGATTCCTGCCGCATAGAGAACTGTACAGTTATCAGTTGAAGAATTATCTGGAATTCGATAAAGGACTTCCTAACCGTACTTGTATGATCTATTTCTCGGAAAATAAAAAGAAATTAGGAAAAGAGGCCGCCAAGGTTGTGGGGAAATTCAAGAAGAATAAAACGGTGGCTGTCGAGAAAATCGATCCTCAGAATTTCCGGTTCAGTAAACCAGAAGAGTAACTTATACGTTATATAAAATATAGCAAAGAGATGCCGTTTGTTTGCATCTCTTTTTTTCTTTATTATAATATCTCTGGATAATATTAATTCATGAAACTGAAAATAACCTTGTATTCTGTATGTCTGCTTATGCTGCTTGCTGCCTGTCAGCAGGATGGGCCGACACCTGAACCGAGTGTAGGTTCGCGTACCGTGTTAGTGTATATGATAGCCCAGAACTCTTTGGCACCGTTGGCCTCGGCCGATATTGAAGAGATGAAAGAGGGAATGCGGCAGGTTGATGCCACATCCGGTAATCTGTTGGTGTATATAGACGATTATTCGGCTCCCCGGCTGATTCGTCTGGGAAAAGACAAAAAAGGAAAAGTGGTGGAAGAGACCATTGAAAATTACCCGGAGCAAAATTCGGCCGATGCAAATGTGATGAAAAAGGTTATATCTACTGCCTTCAATCAATATAAAGCGGAGAAGTATGGCATGGTCTTCTGGTCGCACGGTGAGGGATGGATACCTTCTCCGGCAAAGACACGTTGGTTTGGTCAGGACGGCAATAACTATATGGATATAGCTGATTTGCACGCAGCCTTACAGGTGGCGCCCGACCTCGACTTCTTGTTTTTCGATGCATGTTTTATGGAAGCTGTAGAGGTGGCGTATGCGTTGCGCGACTGCGGAAGTTACCTGATCAGTTCGCCTACCGAGATTCCGGGGCCGGGCGCTCCTTATCAGACAGTGGTTCCCGCGATGTTTTCTGCCGAAAATGCAGCTTTGAAGATTGCTTCCTGCTATTATGATTACTATCAAAGCAGATATAATGACGGAATCGGTATGTCCAATGAAGATTGGACCGGTGGTGTTTCTGTTGGGGTTGCCAAGATGAGTGAACTTGAGAATCTGGCTGTTGCAACGTCCAAAGTGCTGCCCAGGTATATCACCGGGAAACAGAATTTTGATCTTTCCGGAGTGATGTGTTATGATCGCCGCACTGATAAGCAATATTATTATGATTTAGACCGGTTCATCTATCAGATAACTGCAGGGAACGGCGATTATGATAGTTGGCGGGAGGCGTTCGATAAGGTAATGGTTTATTGGAAATCCACTCCCCGCAACTATTCTGCCTACGCCGGCATGTTCACGATGAATCAGGATGCGAAAGGGCTTTCTACCTATATTCCCCGTATGTCCGCTCCGTCGTTGAATACTTCTTACCAGCAGACTGAATGGTATAAGGTATCCGGTTGGGCGGATACCGGTTGGTATAAGAATTAGAAAAAGCAAAGAGGTGTGTCATCATTCACCACAGATGACACACCTCTTTGTTTATCAGATAAACTCTCCTTCAGCGTTCACCTTTACTTTCACTTCCAATTCTCCTTTTTCCAGTTCAACCAGATAATATTCTCCTTCGGGTGTTTCAACAAAGTCTGCGTCATCGATTTGATATCCCGCATATTTCTCTGAAGAAGCGATCGCATGGGTCACTGTTTCCGGTAGTTCGTTGCGGCGTACGTCCCAAGAAGTAGATATCCATTCGTTAGAGCTGTTGAATACAATTTCTTTACTGATATTACCGTCGATGATGTCTACCTCAGTCATCCCGTGCTCCACTTCGATCTCTACCAGGCGTGCGTTTGGATATTGCTTTTTGATAAAGGTCTCAATGGCTGCCGGAATCTCGGCAGGCAGATAGTTCTCTGAATCGTTGTCCGTATCCGCAACGCTTTTCACCAGGATGCCCTCTTCCGAGTAATACAGGTCGAATTCCTGCTTTCCGGACTCTACCTCGATGACGTATACCTTCTCCATGTCCGGACGTTCCAACATGTCCACATCGTCTACTTTCCACTTGGCGTATTCACTGCTTTCGAATGCACTCTTCACAGCTGCCGGCAGAGCCTGATAAGGGAGGTCGGTCTCTGTCATTTGCCATATTCCGTTCGGAGTAAACCAGGCCGAGGTTTCGTAGTTCTGTTGACGGAATTCCGCTATGTAATAGTTGCCTTTTGTTTCCCACTTTTCGTTGCTGACAGACGGATACTTTTCGGTAAATGCGTTTTTCAGTTCCGTGGGCACGGAAGACAGATGATCGTCATCGTCATTACAGCTTTGTAATCCCAGGGCACCCAGTGCTAGAAGAAGAAAATACATTTTCAATTTCATATCTACTATACTTTTTTAGTTATCAATATCGATTAAATTAAATTTAGAGTCAAATTTTAGTTCCCAACCATTGGATAGTTTCACTTCATAATCCGTTTTATCGCGTTCTATTTTCAGAACTTTAGCGTCCGGATAATTAGTGGCTGTATATTTTTGGATAGGAGAGGGGATGATGCCCTGTGGCACTACACTGAATTTGCAATTTACTTCAGTCCAGTTTCCTTTCTTGTCGAACTCTACTTTGTTGCCGTCGGTGAAGATGACATCGTAGCTTTTCTGTAAGAAATCGCTTTCAACTTTGGCCATGGCAATGTTGCTGCCGGCAAAGTGTTGTTTGATGAACTGCTGTGCCTTCTGCGGCATCTGGCTTACTTGAATCGGTTTATCATCGTCCGCTCTTGCGATGGTTTGCAGAGTGAACAGGCATACGAATAAAAGAAGTAACTTTTTCATAATCGTCTTTTTTTTATTGGTTTTTATTTTTAGCAATTAATTTATAATGCAAAGATGAAGGTCGATTCTGAAAAGAATTGGGAATTCTCTCCATTTTGATACTTTTTTCTAAATAAAAGTTTGATTACTCTTGTTCATCCGGTTGGACTTATACTGTATATTTACACAATATTTAACGCTGAGCGGGAAGTCCTTCTCGCAACAGGTATGAAAATGATTTGTACAGGCAGGTGTGCCGGGGAGTCGTATCCACCACAGATTACACGTGTTTGCGCAGATGAATGTCGCCGGTTCTCAGTGGATTAAATTCGTTCTGTGTTAATCTGCGTAATCTGTGGTGAAATTGTTCTTCCGCAATTCGAAACAGTGTTCATCTTTCTCAAAATAATACCTGAGTGTGAGATGCTGTAATTTGCAGATGGAGTCGGCTATGGCAAGTCCCAGTCCGGTCGAACCTTCCTTTTTGCTTCCCTGATAGAATCGTTCAAAGATATGGGTCGCATCCAGGGGGCGGCCTGCGCCGCTATTCCTGAAGGTCATGCTATGACCGGTTATTTCAATCCGGATATGCCCACCGTCTACGTTGTGTACAAACGCATTTTTGAGCAGGTTCGTTATCAGGGCTACTGCCAGCGATTCATTCATCTCCGCCCGGAATATTCCCTGTTCATCCAGCGTCAGCTCAATTTCCCGATAGCCGTATACTTCTTTATAATCTTCTATATATCGCTTGAGCATGCTGTTGAACTCTACCGTTCGGGTATCGGAGAATTGTCCGTTATCTATTTTGGACAGTAACAGCAGCGATTTATTGAGCTTGGTGATATGCTCCAGGGTCTGGTGCGTTTTTATCAGCTCTTCCAACTGTGCTTCAGACAAGGAGTCGTCTTCCATCAGCATTTCCAGGCGATTCCGGCAGATGGCCAACGGTGTTTGCATTTCGTGTGAAGCATTGCCGATGAATTGCTTTTGCTGTTCAAAGATATGCTCGCTTCGTTCCGCGTTGCGGATGGCTGCCTCGTTCAGCTTCTTGAACTCCGTAATTTGCGTTTCATTCTTCAAAGGGCGATTGGGACGGCCTATCCTGTAGGCATCCAGCCAGCGCAGCAGGTTGTAAAGTGGCTTCATGCTGCGGTGAAATATCCAGATGCAGACAATCAGGATGGTGAGCAGCAGGACGATGTACAGAAAAATAATCCATCCCAGCATGGCGTCTTTCAGGTCGTCCTTCTCGATCGTCGGTGTCGATACGGTAAGCTCGTAATATTGCCCTTCGTCATCTTTGAATAAGGTGGTCAGTATGCGTGCCGGTTCGGTCTCTTCCTTCTCCACAATATAGACCATGGAGTCTTTGTAGCAGATATCTTCGCGTTCGTCGGCATACTCTTTGCTTACTTTTCTAAGATAGTACTGATTGTTCGACCCATTGTTTTTCGAGGGCAGTTCTTCTCCGGCCAGGGCACGGATAATGATGGTTTCCGAGTAATCCTCCAGAGAGTCGTCTACTTCGTCGTTCACTTCATCTATTACGGCTATATAGAAAAATACAGCCCATGCCCCGAGAACAACTGTCAGCATGAGTGCGATGCGGATGATAATGCGGTATATCAACTTCATGGAGGTAGGGTCTTTTTTTATTCAACAGTCATTTTGTAGCCGAATCCATATACAGCCTTCAGTTCTGCCAAGGCACCGGCATCTTTGAGTTTCTTTCTCAGGTTCTTGATTTGCGCATAGATGAAATCAAAATTGTCTACCTGGTCGATATGATCTCCCCACACCGATTCGGCAAGCGTGTTTTTGTTTACCAGTCGTCCGGGACGGTTGGCAAAGTAGAGAAGGATATCATACTCTTTGCGGTTTAATTCTATTTCCTTGTTATCTACGAATACCTGGAATGTATCGGGGACAATACGTATGTTGGCCAGGCGTATGTCCATTTCTCCGTCGCGGCGCTGGCGTCGGATCACACTTTTGATGCGGGCATTTAATTCGGCCAGGTGAAAGGGTTTGGGCAGATAGTCGTCGGCACCCAGTTCCAGTCCCAGTACTTTATCGTCCAGGGAGTCTTTGGCCGAGATGATAATTACGTTTTCCCGTTTACGCATCTTTTTCAGTTGCTCCAGCAGGTTCAGCCCATTGCCGTCAGGCAACATAATGTCCAGCAAGACACAGTCATAATCGTAGTCCTCTATCTTGCGTAATCCCGACTGGAAGTCTGCGGCAGCTTCCACTACATAGCGTTCTTTTTCGAGCGAACGCTGGATCAGTTCCCTCAGTGAGGGTTCGTCTTCGATTATTAATATTTTCATAGGGCTTTTTATTTCTACCTGCAAAGAAAAGGCTTATTTCTGAAATAAAACTGAAAAGAAAAGCTATTTTATTTTTCTATCTCAACAGAAGTGTCTAATTTTGTTTCCAATAAACAAAAATAACACGAGTATGAATCTCTAATACTATAATTTATCATGTTGACTCAAATTATCAATGGACGCATATTTACTCCGCAAGGTTGGTTGAACGAAGGTTCTGTGTTGATGAGAGATGGAAAAATTCTGGAAGTAACTAATTGCGACCTGGCGCTGATCGGTGCCAATCTGGTGGATGCCAGAGGAATGTATATTGTTCCCGGCTTTGTTTGTATGCATGCCCATGGTGGGGGAGGACACGATTTTACAGAATGTACCGAAGAGGCTTTTCGTACGGCGATAGCTGCACACATGAAGCACGGTGCCACCAGCTTTTTCCCGACACTTTCTTCTTCTCCGTTCTCCGAAATACGCAAAGCTGTAGATATATGTGAAAAACTGATGGCCGAACCCGATAGCCCGATACTCGGCTTACATGTGGAAGGCCCTTACCTGAACCGTAAGATGGCGGGAGAACAGTTTGCAAACCAAGTGAAAGAAGTCGATGTGGCAGAATACACCTCTTTGCTTGAAAGCACCGATTGCATCAAGCGTTGGGATGCCTCTCCCGAACTGCCCGGAGCACTTGACTTTGCACGTTATCTGAAGTCGAAGGGAATTGTAGGAGCTGTTTCGCATACGGAAGCCGAATATGATGGCATAAAGGAAGCATACGAGGCGGGATTTACACATGCTGCGCACTTCTACAATGCAATGCCGGGCTTTCATAAGCGTCGCGAATATAAATACGAGGGAACGGTTGAGAGCGTCTACCTGACCGATGGCATGACTATCGAGCTGATTGCTGACGGCATTCATTTGCCTTCCACTATTTTGAAACTGGCTTATAAACTGAAGGGTGTGGAGCATACTTGTCTGGTGACCGACGCGCTTTCATATGCGGCTGCTGAAGGTAAGGCGATCGACGATCCCCGTATTATTATAGAAGACGGTGTGTGCAAGCTTGCCGACCGTTCGGCCTTGGCAGGTAGTATTGCTACCATGGATCAGTTGGTACGTACGATGGTGAAGGCTGATATTCCCCTGGCAGATGCCATACGTATGGCTTCTGAGACTCCTGCCCGTATTATGGGAGTTTATGACCGTAAAGGATCTCTCCAGAAGGATAAAGATGCGGATATTCTGATTCTGGATCGCGATCTGAGCGTCAAGGCGGTATGGGCTATGGGGCAGTTGGTGAAAGAGTCGTAAATAGTGCACTGCGGATTGAGGCTGCACCCATATATCATATTCGTACACATCGAATTCAATCACATCTTCGTGACGCCTTGCACCTTCCGGTCGCACCGATTTGGCGGTCTTTATCCATTCACGGGAATATGCTATGGCCATGTCGGAAGCTATTCAAGAGATGTATTGGAAAAGGAAATATAAACGTCATAACGATTGGTTTTTGAATAATTAATCGGATGTTCGCAAACAAGATAGTGAAATTCCAAGTTATCGTTTAGCCCAGCTAGGGGCACACTGCGAAGGCGATGGGAGTTTCACTATTTTCGTTTCATGTAATACAAGTAATAGCCGCTCGGTTCAGCTTGCACTTCAGCTCAAAGATTTTGGGGTATAGCGTTTGTCTTTCAAGGGAACAGACATATATTTGTAAAAAAGAGGATACTGATAAGTATCATCGCCTGAGAACGAGTCATCCACTGACAGCCCATACTATGCGTGGGTGTAAACCTGTGTAAACCTGTGTAATCCTATGTAATCTCTGTGTCGAATACGAATGTTGACACATCTTTATCTCTTCTCAAATTCGTACATTCCCTTATTTCTTCTTTTCCTCTGACCATTTCTCTTTTTTTTGAAAACGGCCCCATAACCCTCTGTGTGGCCCTCTTTTTACCTTTTAAACCAGCATCCCTTTGGTTTAAAAGGTAAGGGGGCTTGGTTTAAAAGCTAGCCCTCCTTGGTTTAAAAGGTAAGCCTCTTTGGTTTAAAAGGTAGGATCCGCCCGTTTTCGCCCCAAATTTCACTTGTGAAAATCCTGTACAACGAAACTTCCCGGATCGTAAATGTGTTCTTCCGGATTGCCCCGGCGCTTGCTTTCATCGCATTTATACTTGCTTTCATCGCATCTTATACTTATCTTTCATCGTATTTATACTTACTCTAATTGCATTATACTTGCTATAATCGCAACTATCCCTTTCGGCCCGTCGCTTATCCTTTTTCTCGGCAAACACTTCCTTCCTTTTCTATCGTCTTCATTCTCAATGCTTTTATACCTCTTGTTTCCTCTCTTCCCATTACTTGATTTAACGCACTGTTAAAACAAGTCTTTTGTCTTCAAAGAACAAGTCTTTTAGAAGCAAAAGCTTTGTCCTTTCCATCTCTGAAATAAAGGTCTCTCCAATCGCATTGACAATGTTAACGCAGGATTCCGTTCCATTCTTGTTTGATTTGCGTTTGATTCCTGTCTGATTTGCGTTTGATTCCTGTCTGATCCCTGCTCAATTTCCGTTCAATTCCCGTCCATCTTCCCTCAATTCTCCGCCTACTTTTTAGTTTATCTCTCTCCCGATCCCAATTCCCTCCGCGATTTTCCTCCCCGAAACGCCTCTTTCCCTTCCCCGAAACATCCCTTTCTCTTCCCCGAAATGCCCCTTTTCCTCCCTTTCTCGGTAAATTCTCCTCCCTTCTGCATCTCCTTTCCCTCCCTTTCGCAACAATCCCCCTTTTCCCTCTCACCGATAAATTCCCCCTATATAATATAATAAGGTGTACATTTCCTTTCCCGGCTTTTCCCTTTTTCCTGATCAATTATCAGAACCTTCCTCTCCCTCAGCCCTTTACGCTTCCATGCAAAATTTATTCAAAAAAATACCCTTTTATATTTGTCTCTTATCTCCTAATGCCTTACTTTTGCATCCGCTTTCCAAGAGACGGAAAGTCTTTAGATTTTGACATGTTGCAACGGCGTAGGACCTGCCTTACAGAATAACAAAAATAATTTTCTTTTTATTTGGATCATTATTATAAAAGTTGTTATCTTTGCAGTCCGATTCGCAGAGCGAGGGCCTTTGGTTGTCTTTTCTTTCCCTTTCGCACAGAGAGGCTTGGAAATAAAAGACGGGCATTGAGAAAAAAAACTTCCCAAAACATTTGGCAGTTTAAAATAAACCCCTTACCTTTGCACCCGCTTTTGAAACGAAGCAGAAT